>Ga0307432_1000022_pt1 | contig 139769 bp, 139 predicted proteins | sample SalMarWE160150MG_FD_202158 | JGI IMG/M metagenome (GOLD analysis project Ga0307432, IMG submission 202158) | Salt marsh sediment microbial communities from the Plum Island Ecosystem LTER, Massachusetts, United States - WE1603-150 | ecosystem: Environmental > Aquatic > Marine > Intertidal zone...
AGTCAAGGCAAAAAAGGAGTTTTAGTAGAATTATTCGGTAGCACACATAAATAAATGAATTAAAGCTATTTCCAATTTTCTCAATAGTTTAACTAATACCTATAGCCAAAAATCTGCGGAAGCTGGGATAAAACAGCAAATAGAAGAAAGAATAGTACAGCGTGTGAGGGTAAGATGAAACCAACTGAACTCTTACAGCCAGAACATAGACGCCCCAGCAAGGCGTACCTGGCTAATGAACTTCGCAAGGCAGTATTCACCTGGCGAGAAGAAGGGTATCCCAAGATAACAGACACCACCCGTCGTTTGTTGCGGTTCTGGTTTGAGGAAGATCATATTGTAGATGAGGAGCCTTTTGAGTTTTGGTTCTGCCAAAGGGAAGCGATTGAAACGCTGATTTATGCTTACGAAGCAATGAAAAAGCGCAACTTTATAGACATGGCAAGTGATTTTGGAGCAGGACCCATACAAGGGTATGACCCCTCTTATGATCAATATCCTCTTTACGCCTTCAAAATGGCAACCGGTTCAGGTAAGACCTTTGTGATGGCATTAGCAGTAATTTGGTCTTATTTTAACCATAGGAAGGAAAACAAAGACGACTATACCTCTAAATTCTTGCTCATTGCTGGAGAGAAAAATGTCATTTATGACAGGCTCACAAGAGATTTCAAGGATGGGAAAATATCTAGAGAATTGCCGCTAATTCCAAAAGAATGGCAGGAAGATTTTGACCTAAAAGTAATCCTTAAAGAAGACCCAATCCATGTCATCCCTGAAGGGGTACTATTTTTAACCAATATTCAGCAGTTAGAACAAAGGCAGAGCAAAAAGAAAGAAGTAGAAGAGTATGTAGATAAAGTTATGGAATTGCCCGAGGTTTATAATGTTTCTGATATTTATCAGGAAAACAGAATAAAAGAGGTTTTGACCTCCTGCTCAAATATAATGATTTTGAAAGATGAAGCCCATCATATATACAGCTTTGAAAAGGCATGGAAGAAGATACTTTTGGAGCTTAACAAAGATTTAGCTTCTCAATATGGGAAAGGCATAAATATGGAACTTGATTTCTCGGCTACGCCTAAAACCGAAACCGGGGCATTATTCCCATGGATTATCGTGGATTTCTCACTCAAGGAAGCCATTGAAATGAACATCGTAAAATTACCGCTAAAGGGTATCGTCAAAGATGCTTCCGAGATTGCCTCAACTAAAGCCGTTGAGAGATATAGGGCGTGGATTGATGCTGGGATAAGAAGATGGCGAGAATACAAAAAGGCACTAAAACCATTATCAAAAAAGCCTGTGCTGTTCTTTCAATGCCCTGAGAACAAGGAGGCAGACGAAATATTTGGGTATGTGAACTCTGCTGTTCCAGACCTTAAAGATAAAGTATTACTGATACATACAGACAGTACCGGAGAGGTAAAAAAAGCAGACTTGCCCAAGGCAAGAGAGTTTGCAAAGACTATTGATGGCCCTGACCCTGAAAAAAATCCCTATGAAGCAATAGTAAGTACATTGATGTTAAACGAGGGTTGGGATGTGAGGAATGTAAATGTGATTGTGGGATTGAGATCTTATACTTCGAAAAGAAAGGTGCTTCCAGAACAAGTCATTGGGAGAGGCTTAAGGAAAATGTTTCCAGAGGAGGATGCAAATATAGACAAATCTGTAAATGTTCTTGAGGTCATTGGCCCTCCAGGACTGATAGATATTCTTGAAGAATTAGAAAATCAGGAAGGTATAAAGTTTGCCGAGTTTGACACTGGGAAGTCGCTTAATCTAACCACCATATTTGTAGATGAAAATAAATTAGATAAGGATATTGAAATAGCGATCCTGAGTCCAAGAATTCTCATAAGAGAATTTTATTTAGATGGAATAGAGATTGACAACTTACCAACTCTTTCCATTCCTTTAGAAAATAAGATTATAGAGATGAAATATGTGGCTATAGATATGCTCAAAGGGATGGAAGTTATAAAGAGAAAATGGGATTTACCTGTGCCTCAGGATTCTAAAAGCGTAATTGCCTATTATACCGACCAGATACTTAAGCAACTAAAAATCGGTGGTGCTTTTGCGAGTTTTTATCCTGTGATAAAAAAATATGTTGTGAAAAAATTGTTTACTGAGAAAGTTGATCTTGAAGACCCCAGAGTTCTTTACAAGTTGAGTTCCCCTGATGTTCAGGAACAATTGATAAATTTGTTTGTAACTGCATTCAGAGATATGACTTTCACCGAAAGAGAACCTGAAAAGAGGGATACTATAAAACTCTCGGATACGAGACCTTTTGTATGGTCAAAATTGGTTTATCCTGCCAATAGATGCATTTTTAACTATGTGCCATGTGATAATGATTTTGAGGTAGATTTTGCCAAATTTTTAGATGGAGCTGAGGATGTAGAGGCTTTCAGTAAAATCGTTCCTAAAATAGGGTTCTTTGTAGAATATAGAGATTCGGATGGTAACCTTAGGCTTTATTATCCAGATTTTGTCGTGTTAACTAATAAAGATGAACACACAATCATTGAAACAAAAGGTAGAGAAGATATAGAGGTAGAGCACAAAGATAAAAGGATAATATTATGGTGCGAGGATGCAATTAACTTAATGAAAAGTAAATGGTCTTTTATAAGAGTTGATCAGGTAGATTTTGAAAAATACAGATTTAAAAGCATTGAAGAATTAGTTTCTGCCCAGAGAAGATAAAATGATACCGCCACTTCATATAACGCAGCATATGCGCTGCGGGCTGACGCCCTTGCCCTTCGGGACATTGCTCCCTTCGGTCGCAACGTCGTATATGCTGGGAACGATAAGCATACAAATATTTATGCAGCAACAACAGAAATAATGAGTAGGAAGTGTTGAAATGGAGGGGAAGATGCGAACCATATTAAAAAAGATCGGGAAAGAAGCTGAGAGGCTTTCTCCCGAGGAGCAGTTGGAATTAGTGGAGAGGCTTGTTCGTCAATTGAGAGAAAAAGGACTTGCCAAAAAGGAGTATCTCGACTGGGGTGAACTTTATGGGTTTGGAAAAGGCTTATGGAACGGAGAAGATGCTCAAGAGTATGTCAACCGACTAAGAGAGGACAGAGAATGAGTTTATTTAGATTTACTTAGACTTGCCTGAACAAAGGATAGAATGGGCTGGGAAAATTGTTAAAGAAACGGGGGAACTAATAGAAATTGAACTAAAATAGAAATGAGAGGCAGACCACCTAACAGCGTTTTAACTTTGCCAATTGCCTTAGGAGTTTGGCATTCCACAGCAGGTCAACAGCTCCCTTATCGTATTGCCCAAATCAGCTTATCTACTCCCTGTTAGGGAATATATCGGTTACCACACACAATCCCGTTATGGGATGTAGGAGAATGAGGGGGCATATGTCTCAGGGAATGAGGAGATAGGTATGTCGATTACAGCAGAGGTTGGCAGAAAAAACACATCAGCAGATTGCTTTGTGAGGCTGGAGATTACCAAGGACGGTGGTATCGAGGTTGAGCTGAGAAGCAAGGTGGAATCGATGTATGGGGAGCAGATAAGGAACCTGGCCAGGGAGATGATGGAGTTCTTTAGAGTGGAGAATGCGCGGGTTTATATAGATGATGGTGGGGCCTTCCCCTTTGGCTTAAAGGCAAGACTGGAATATGCGATTAAAAAATGTCTCCCGGAGAAGAAGGAAGAGTTTCTTGCTGAGGTCATCCCTCAAAATCTCTATCCAGTAGCCAGAGATCGCCTTAGACGCAGTAGGCTCTATGTCCCTGGGGACCAACCGCGGCTGATCATCAACGCCGGCCTCTATAAACCAGATGCAGTTATCCTGGATCTCGAGGACAGCGTGGCCCCTGCGGAGAAGGGCGCGGCCAGGTTCATAGTGAGAAATGCCTTGCGGGAGGTGGACTTTTTGGGGGCAGAGAGGATGGTGCGTATAAATCAATTGCCCTCAGGGCTTGCTGATCTTCCCTTCATAGTCCCCCACAGGGTCCATACCATCCTCATCCCAAAATGTGAGCGCCCGGAGACGGCCAAAGAGATTGAGGGCAAAATTCGCGAGCTAAGCGCCCAGCACGGGGTAGAGAATGAAATCTATCTGATGCCCATAATAGAGAGCGCCCTGGGAGTAGTTAACGCCTATGAGATCGCCACTGCCGCGCCAACCGTTGTGGCCCTGACCATCGGGCTGGAGGATTTCACTGCCGATATTGGCGCGGCGCGCACAAAGGAAGGAAGGGAGAGCTTTCTGGCCAGAGAGGAGGTAGTAATTGCCGCCAAAGCAGCGGGAATTCAGCCCATCGACAGCGTCTTCTCAGACCTCACGGACCAGGAGGGGCTCAAGGAAAGCGTCTTAGAGGCAAAATCCTTGGGCTTTGAGGGCAAAGGTTGCATCCATCCCCGGCAGATCCAAATCATCAACGATGGCTTTGCCCCTACCCAGGGGGAAATCGAGAGAGCCCAACGGATCGTTTTAGCTTTGGAGGATGCCCAGAGGAGGGGTTCTGGGGTTGTCGCCTTGGGGAACAAGATGATAGACCCACCGGTGGCGAAGCGCGCCCAAAGAACCTTAAAACTCGCTATATTGTATGGCAAAATCACCGAAAATTGGAGGGCAACTACAGGTAAAATAGCCTCCAACAGTTAACAGGGAAAATACTGACAACTGACCGCTGATTTCTATTAGGAAGGAAGGAGATGAAGGGGGAAAATAACGCCCTCGGCAGATGGATACCCGAGGAGGTAAATGGAAAGAAGGTGATCCCTTTCCAGGGGGTAGGCAAATACATCCCTCAAGGGCAGAAGGCCGCCCCACCCATTCGTAGCTGTGCCCAATATCCCAAGGACGGCAATAAGGTCGTGGGCAACCTGCGGGAGACCTTGAAGAAAGCGGGCATCAGAGATGGGATGACGATCTCTACCCATCACCATTTCCGAGATGGGGATAAGGTAACCAATTTCCTCTTTGATACCATTGCCGAGATGGGGATAAAGGACATAAGATGGTTTCCATCGGCCTCCTTCCCTTGTCACTCTCCTCTTATCAAACACCTCGAATCTGGGGTGATCCATCACATCGAGGGGAGTATGAACGGCCCCCTGGGAGAATTTTGCACCTACGGGAAGATGAAAGGCCAGGGGATCCTGCGCTCCCATGGCGGCAGATACCGGGCCATCCAGGATGCCGATCTGCACATAGACATAGCGGTGATCGCTGCCCCCACCGCCGATCCCTTTGGTAATGCGAACGCCCTCTATGGTGACTCCGCCTGCGGATTGTTGGGATTTGCCCTTGCCGATGCCATCTATGCAGATAAGGTCATCATCGTGACGGATAATTTAACCCCTTTCCCCTGCATACCCTGGCAGATCCACGGGAATTATGTGGACTGGGTCGTGGTGATGGATGAAATTGGCGACCCGGAGAAGATCATCTCCGGGACCACCAGGATAACCAAAAGCCCCGCCAACCTTGTAGCCGCAGAGTTAACAGCCCGCTTCATCAAGGAGGCGGGGATTATGAGGGATGGGTTCTCCTTTCAGGCAGGTGCGGGGGGGACAAGCTTGGCTTTTGTCATCTATTTAAAGGAGTTAATGAAGGAGGCTAAGGTCAAGGCCAGGTTTGTGCGGGGAGGGAGCACCAGCTATTTGGTGAAACTCTTAGAGGAGGGCTTAACCGACTATATCCTTGATGGACAGACATTTGACCTGGAAGGGATTAGATCTATGCGGGAGAACCCCCATCATGTCTGGACCAGCCCCTTTACCAGCTATAACTACCATGGCAAAGGCAACTTCGCCAGTATGGTAGATGTGGTCATCCTGGGGGCCACAGAAGTGGATGTCAACTTCAATGCCAATGTGGTCACCCACTCCGATGGCCTGCTCCTCCACGGCATTGGCGGATGGCAGGATTGCCTCTTCTCTAAGTGTGCCATACTGGCTATGCCCTCCTTTAGGAGCAGAATCCCGGTCATCGTGGATAAGGTAACCACCCTCTGTGGCCCGGGGGAGCTGATCGATGTGGTGGTCACCGAGAGGGGGATCGCCATCAACCCCCGGCGGGAGGACCTTATAGAATCAGTTAAGGGTTCCTCCCTCCCCATAAGGCCAATAGAGGAGATAAAGGAGGAGGCAGAGCGCATCTGTGGAGGCCCACCCTCCCCCCCAAAGGTTGACAGAGATAAGGTAGTAGCTGCTATTCAATGGGTTGATGGAACCGTAATCGATGTCGTCTATAAGAAGGAGCCGCGGTTATTAGGATGGCCTTAAGCAAAATGGGTGAAAATAAGATAAGGTATGGTTTGATGAAGAGATGGATATATTGTATGTCTCTTTGAGAAAGGGAGTTTCTGTAGACTCAGAAGAGATAGAAGAAGACGTGAGGATAGAATATGACGCAGGAAATCAGATAATAGGCTTAGAGATATCCGAGATTACAAGAAGATTGGCAAAACCACTCGCCAAGCGATTAAGCGAAGTAGTAAGTTATTACTGAGGTCACATTACAATTTACAGATTGGTATTTTATTGGTCATTGCGAGGAGCTTAGCGACGAAGTCGTTGCGAATCCCGATGAAATCGGGATGAAGCAATCCCTTGGAGATTGCTTCACTTCGTTCGCAATGACACTAAATGAGACATTGCTGCGCTCGCAATGACATGCAATCTATTGGATGGCCGAGTAGTAAATAGGTGGTATAGAGAACCCCAAATAGACTCATTTGTTATGAAGAAGACCTTCTATATCAAAACCTATGGCTGCCAGATGAACTTCCTCGACTCCCAGCTAGTTGCTGGCCTCCTCACTCAGGAGGGCTACCAACCCACAGGTGATCCCTCCCGCGCCGCTGTCATCCTGGTGAATACCTGTGCGGTGCGGGAGCATGCCGAGCAGAGGGCCCTGGGGAGGATAAGGGAGCTACTCCGCCACAAGAGGGGAAGCCCTGTGGTAAAACTGGTGGTTATGGGGTGTATGGCCCAGAGGTTGGGGGAGGAGCTCTTCAGGTTGGCCCCTGGGGTGGATATGGTGGTTGGCCCGGACTCTTACCGCAAGCTACCCAGGCTCTTGGAAGGCTTAGACCATACCCCTATTAGCTCCTTGGCCCTCAACCCCAAGGAGAGCTACTCAGAGGTTGCGGCCCTGAGGGGAAAGGGCATCTCCGCTTTTGTTTCGGTGATGCGGGGGTGTAACAACTTCTGTAGCTTCTGCATAGTTCCCTTGGTGAGGGGAAGGGAGAGGAGCAGACCCCCAGAGGAGATAGTTATGGAGGTAAAGGGACTTGTTGCTCAAGGGTTTAAGGAGGTCACCCTCTTAGGTCAAAATGTAAACTCCTACCGTTGGGGGGAGACCGACTTTCCCTCCCTCCTCTTGATGTTGAATGGGATAGAGGGCTTAGGGAGAATAAGGTTTACTACCTCTCACCCTAAGGATCTCTCCCCTCAGCTCTTAGAGGTTATCGGGGGGTCGAATAGGGTATGTGAACACCTCCACCTCCCTCTGCAGTCGGGCTCGAACCGCATCCTCCAGAGAATGAACCGGGGATATACCAGGGAAGGGTATCTGAAGCTGATAGAGGATGCCCGCCGGGGCATCCCAAATCTGGCCTTAACCACGGACCTAATCGCTGGCTTCCCCGGGGAGGATGATGATGACTTCCAGCAAACGGTGGAGGTTATGAAGGAAGTCAGTTTTGATTCCTCCTTCACCTTTAAATACTCCTCCCGTCCAGGGACCAAGGCGGCAGGGTTTACCGACGATGTCCCCCCTGAGGTAAAGGCGGAGAGGCTCACCGCCCTTATCGAGCTTCAGAGAAGGATAACGGCCGAACTAAACCAGGCCCTGGTAGGAACTACCCAGGAGGTGCTTGTGGAGAAGGTGGGAAAACTACCTGGCCAACTCTTTGGCAGGACGCGGACGAACAAACCGGTCGTTTCCCCCGGCGAGGAAGGACTAATGGGTCACGCCCTGCAGCTAAGGATTATCAAAGCTAAGGGATGGACCCTCTTTGGGGAACCATCTAATCAAGCTACCAGTTCCCGGGGATCGACTTTTAGAAATCAGGGAAGGCCTTTGCCAACCGATAACTACCTGGTCGCTGGGCCCTGATCTTGGGAACTGCTATCAAGCGAGGAGGATATTATGTGGCTATGGAAGCTCTTTTTTATGGCAGTGATTATGGTGTTGCTCTTGGGTTTTGCCATTCAGAACCTAAATCAGAGGGTGGAGGTAACCATCTATAAGTGGCATTTCATTGAGGTCCCCCTTATCCTGGTGATGTTTGAGTCGTTTGTGGCTGGGGTAGTGGTCCTCTTCCTCTTCACCGCATTCCATGACCTCCAGATGAGGAGTCAGTTGCGTAAACAAAGAGGTGAGGTGAAGAGGCTCAAGGAGGAACTCTCCTCCTTGCGGGATATGCCCTTTGAGGAGGAGACCCTTCAGAAGGAGGAAAGTTGACTATTACCGGGATAATCCTGGGCCTGGCAGTTCTCCTCCTCCTCTTTTTCCTTTGGAGGGTAAAGGGGTTGTGGAGGGGTTCGGCCAGAGATCGCTACTCCGAGGGGCTCAGGCTCCTCCTTGATGGGGAGAAGAATAGGGCCTACCGAATCTTACGGGAGGTGGTGAAGACGAATCCGGACAACATCGGCGCCTACCTCAAGCTAGGTGATCTTCTGCGGGAGAGAGGTGAGGCCGAGAAGGCCTTAAGGGTACACAAAGAGCTTATCCTCCGGCCCAACCTCAGAAAGGATGATCGGCCTTCCATTCTGAGAAGCCTGGCTTTGGATCACATTGAACTGGGGCAAGATTCCTCGGCGATAATGGTCTTGGAGGAACTCTTAAAAAACAACGTCCCCCAGCTTTGGGCCTTAGAAAACCTTCTCCCCCTCTATGAGAAGGGAGGGCTTTGGGATCAGGCCTGCGGGGTTCGCCAAAGAATAGCAAAGCTGAAGGGGGAGGACGCCACCGCAGATTTGGCCCTCTACAAGGTCTCAGCTGGGGAGAATCTGGCCTCGCAAGGGGAGTTGAAAAAGGCCCGATCATATTTCAAGGAGGCTTTAAAGCTCAACCCCCAGTGTGCAGCCGCCTATTTCTGGCTGGGCAATAGCTACCACAGGGAGGAGAGATGGGACGAGGCCGTGGAGTGGTGGAAGAGATTGGCGGGACAGATTCCCCCAAAGGGATTCATTGGCTTCAAAAAATTGGAGGAGGCCCTCTATAAATTAGGTAAGTTTGGGGAGGTTACGGATATTTACCAGCGGATTTTGGAGAGGGAACCGGGACAGAGGGAGACCATCCTGGCCTTGGTGGACATCTACGAGAAACAGGGTAAGATAGATGAGGCCATTGACCTCTGTGAGAGGTTTCGGGACTCATCCCAGGAGGTAGCAACCATTTTGGCCAAACTCTATGCTCAGAAGGGGGATCTTGCCAAAACCCAGGAGGTTATCTCTGGACTTCTGGAGAGGGATAGAGTTTTCGTCTGCCGCTGGTGTGGATACAGATCCGCGGAGCCGCTCTGGAGATGTCCCCAGTGCCAGAGGTGGAGGGGGTTTGGTATTTAGGATGATCTGGCTTCTGGCCCTGGTTAGCTTGAGCTGTGCCCCCTTGACTTCCTCTACCCATCTTAAGACCATCGCAGACAGCTACCAGAGGGGAGAGGTGGAAGTGGTCCGCCGTTCCTTGCAAAGCTATCTTACCGCCCATCCCTCAGACCCTGAGGCCCTCTACTGGGCCTCCGTCTTTGAGCCTCAGGCCCCAACCGCAGCCCAACACCTCCGGGAGCTTCTCTCTCAGGAACCCAAAGGGGAGCTATCCGATCGGGCAGCCATAGCCTTAGGGATAAACCTCTACTCTCAGGGGCTCTACCTCTCCGGCCAAAAGGTACTGAGCCATAGTTTTTCCGATTCGACCCTGAAGGCTGAAGGGAGGTATTGGCTGGGACGCACTTTCCTGGCCTTAGATCAGCCCGATTCGGCTCGGAGCTGTTTTCAAACTGCCATCTCCTCGGGGGCTGATCCCCTCCTTAAGGGGCTGGCCCAGATAGGGTCTGGGGATTGTTACTTGGCGAAAAGGGAATATACCTCTGCCCTCAGGAAGTATCGGTCAGCAGAGGATAGCCTCCCCCTGCCCCAACTCCTCCCCCAGATCCTCTGGAAGGAGGCCCTCTCCTTCCAGAGCTTGCACAAAGGCAAGGAGGCCAATAGGTACTATGGCTATATCCTGGATAGGTTCCCGGGGAGCTATGCGGCCAGAGTCGCCGGGGAGAAGTTGGGCCAAAAGCCAGCTAAGGAGAGATACTCCATCCAGTTAGGGGCTTTTGGAAAAGGGACAAACGCCAGAAACCTGCAAAGGCTCTTAGCGGGAGACGGCTACGAGACCTGGATAGAGATAAGGGGAAACCTCTTCATCGTGCTGGTGGGCAGTTTTGGAGGGAGAGAAGAGGCCCAGGCCCTTGGAAAGGATTTGAAGGCCAGGTACAAGTTGGGCTACAGGATCGTCCCCCTCCACTGAGCCACGGCAAGACCGTGGCTTTTTTACGATGGCAGAAAATACCCCAATGAGAGAACAATACAAGAGGATTAAGGCCAAACACAAGGATGCCTTGCTCTTCTTCAGGCTGGGAGACTTCTATGAGATGTTTGATGATGATGCCATTTTGGCCTCCAGGCTCCTGGGCCTCACCCTCACCTCCCGCTCCCATGGAAAAGGGGGAAAGGTCCCCTTGGCCGGTATCCCCTACCATGCTGCTGATAAATATATCGCTCAGCTTCTGGCTAAAGGGTATAAGGTGGCGATATGTGAACAGGTGGAGGATCCCAAGAAGGTCAAGGGAGTGGTGAAGAGGGAGGTGGTGGAGGTGGTCACCCCAGGGACAACCACCCTAACCTCAACCCTAAAGGAGAAGAGCAACAATTACCTCTTGGGGCTGGTGGAAGAGGGACCTAAGTGGGGGATGGCCATCCTCGATCTATCCACCGGCGATTTCCAATTGGATGAGATTGGATACCAAGACCTGCAGGATGAGCTTTCCCTGATCAATCCCGCGGAGATTATCCTTCCGGAGACCTACCCCCCTGAGGGGCAGAAGGAGATTAGGGGTTGGCTCCCCCAGGCTACCCTCACCCCCTTGGAGGATTGGAAGTTCTCCTATGATGAGTCCTATAGGCTCCTCTTGAATCACTTGGGCACCGCCTCCTTAGAGGGTTTCGGCTGTGAGGGGATGGAGGGGGGGATCAGGGCAGCCGGGGCGGTCTTGGCCTATGTAAAGGGGATGCAGTCCTCTCCTCTCTCCCATATTAGCAAGCTTACTCCCAGAAATCACGGGGACTATATGGCCTTGGATGGCTTCACCCTGCACAACCTGGAACTGCTTGAGCCCTTGCGCGGGGGGGACCAGAGGGGGACCCTAATCTGGGTTTTAGACAAGACCCTCACCCCGATGGGTGGGAGGCTTTTAAGGAAATGGATAAAGAGGCCCCTGTTGAAAGTGGAGCAGATCAGGGGGAGGCTAAATGGAGTGGAGGAGTTGGTGGAGGATGCCCCCCTCAGGGGGAGGTTAAGGGACCTCTTTAAATCGGTGCAGGATCTGGAGAGGCTTGCTGGAAGGGTAGGCTGTGGCAAGGCAACCCCCAGGGATTTGGTTGGGCTGAGGTTCTCCCTGGAAGTTCTTCCCCAGTTCAAGGCTGAGCTGGGGAAGGGAGAGTCGACGATCCTGCAAGACCTTTCCTCCCAGCTGGAGGACCTCTCCTCGGTTAGGGATTTGATTGCCATATCCATAGTGGACGATCCCCCTCTCCTGGTCACCGAGGGGGGGATAATCAGGGAGGGGTACAATCCAACCCTGGATGAGCTGAGGGGGATAAGCCAGGATGGGAAAGGCTGGATAGCCAGGCTACAGGAGACCGAAAGAGCAAGGACGAAGATCCCCTCCCTTAAGGTAGGCTATAATCGGGTCTTCGGCTACTACATTGAGGTCACCAGGCCCCATCTCTCCAAGATCCCCCCTGATTATATGCGCCGGCAGACGATGACCAACGCCGAGAGGTTCATCACCCCTCAACTGAAAGAGTATGAGGCCAAGGTCTTGGGGGCAGAAGAAAAAATGGGGGAGATGGAGTATGAGCTCTTCACCGAGATAAGGGAAAAGGTCGCCGAGGAATGTCCTCGTATCCTAAAAGTTGCTAAAGCATTAGCCTCTTTGGACTGCCTCCTAGCCTTGGCCCAGGTGGCCTCTGAAAATGCTTACTGCAAACCTCAGGTGGATGAGGGGGAGGAAATTGTCATCAGGGAGGGAAGGCACCCGGTGGTGGAGAGGCTCTTAGAGGAGGGGTTTGTCCCCAATGATTGCAGCTTAAACCGAAAGGACTACCAGATACTGATCATCACCGGTCCCAATATGGCCGGGAAGTCCACCTACCTGAGGCAGGTGGGATTGATTGTGCTTATGGCCCAACTCGGCTCCTTTGTCCCCGCCCAAGAGGCCAAGATTGGGGTGGTGAACAGGATATTCACCCGGGTGGGGGCCTCGGATATCTTGGCCAAGGGGCAATCCACATTCTTAGTGGAGATGAACGAGACAGCAAACATCCTCCACAATGCCACTTCCCAAAGCCTCATACTTTTAGATGAGATCGGCAGGGGGACGAGCACCTATGATGGGCTCTCCATTGCCTGGGCGGTGACCGAGGAGATCCACAACAACCCCAAGTTGGGAGCCAAGACCCTTTTTGCCACCCATTATCATGAGCTTACCTCCTTGGCTAGTCTCCTCCCCCGGGTAAAAAACTACCAGGTGGCGGTGAGGGAGTGGGGAGATAAGATCGTCTTTCTGCGAAAGATAATTGAAGGGGGGTGTGATGACAGCTATGGCATCCAGGTGGCCAGGCTGGCCGGAATCCCCCAGGGGGTGATCGGCAGGGCCAAGGAGATACTGGCCAACTTAGAGAATGGAGGGACGGGGATGCCGGATTTTGCCCAGGGGGAGAGAGCCCCTAAATTCCAGCCTACCTCCCAGCTCAGCCTCTTCTCGGCTCTGCCAGATCCCCTACTGGAGGAGCTAAAAGATCTGGATCTGAACTCGCTGACCCCACTGGAGGCCCTCAACAAACTGGCCGAACTGGTGAAGAAAGCTCGTAGGTACAGGCCTTCAGGTCTGTCCGCATGATGGCCTCGTTGGTGCTCTGCCCTGACAGGAAACAAAGGTGGTAGCAAGAGCCGTCAGATGCACTCATCTGACGGCAAAGGTAGGGTGGCAGGGTAGGACTTTTGCTACCTCAGGACGGATCATTCTACCGCACTTTAGTGCAGGGTTTAGGCCAATGGCGAAAATGGGGCGCAGACTGAAGTCTGCGGCTAGCGGTCTTCATAAGGCAAGATGAGAAACCAGAGGTGACAGAACCCCTGCTCTGCCACGGTCAGATCAGGGGATTTGACCGCCCAACTATTGGTCATTCGAAACAACTGTATGAGCTCTTATGAATGGCTAAAGGTCTCCATTGTTAAATCCGGCTTCATACTATAGATCCATAGCCTCCCGATATGATAGCTTCAGGCAATGGGGAAATACAGTTGCCTCTAAGGTAGTCAAAGTCGGTGAGATCTCCTATGGGACGAAGGTTCTCGATATAGGCTGTGGCACCGGGAATCTCATCTCGGCAGTCAAGAATATCTCCGGTTGCAGTGCCTATGGTATTGATCTCTCCTTAGAGATGCTTGATGTTGCCAAAAAAAAGATTGCAAATAGCATTTTTGTAAAGGGCAATGTAAGCGCCATTCCATTCGCCAATTGTTCCTTTAACTGCGTTATAGGGGCCTTTTTCCTCCACCTGGTAGATAAAGGGGATCGTGAGATCGTCATCAAAGAATGTTATCGAGTGCTCTCCAGGGGACGCTTGCTAATTTTGACATTGTCCTATGAGCAGATTGAAGAAAGCATCTATAGTAGATTCTTCCCTGAGATAATCGGGATAGAGAAAAACAGGAGATTTTCAGACATACCAGAGATTGAAAATTGGCTGTGGAATAGTGGTTTTATCCAGGTTAGGTGCGAAACAATCCAGGATGAACCAATAAAAATAGATGAACAGTTTTTCTCCTCGGTTAAGAACAAGGTGATTTCAAGTTTGGCTCTGATAAGTCCTCAAGCATTTGCCAGAGGATTAAGGAGATTGCGTGAATTCTTAGATGAAAAAGGCGATGAAGAGAGGATATGTGATCAACCCATCACCCTTGTTTATGGTGAAAAACAGTTGTAACCAGCGCTGTCAGGGCTCTGCCCTGACAGAGAGTTAAACGCTTTTAATCTCTAAGGAGGTGAAAAATGCGTAAGGCAAGTTTGGTGTTTTTACTTGGGTTCCTGTTCTCTCTGGGAGCAGCGGATTTCTGCCCTGCCCAATGGCAGCCTTTTGCCCCTGAGGTTAGAGGGTGGGAGATTGATGTGGGAAGTGGTCAGTTCTGGTTGGTGGAGAGGGATTTTCCTCATCGCAGGTCGAGGAGAGATAGAGCACATCAATTACCCATCTCCCTGCCAGAGGGAAGAATGCTAAAGCCAGAGGAAGCAAACACGATTTTCGGCATCATCAAGGACGACTTCTTAGTCAACGACGACACTACGGGTGGATGTAGGCAGTGGTATTCTGCTATTGCCATGGACACATCTGGTAATTTCGTCGTCTGTTGGGAAGATTATCGCAATGGGGAGTTAGACATCTATGCTCAACGTTTTACTAATTCAGGTGACATACTTGGTCCAAATTTTATGGTAAACAATGATTTGGGATCAACTCCTCAATTATTTCCCTCGATAGCAATGAACGAGGACGGCGATTTCGTCATCTGTTGGGAAGACAAGCGTAATGGTGACTGGGACATCTATGCTCAGCGATTCACTAGTTCGGGGGATACAGTGGGGGGAAACTTCCGGGTAAACCATGATGAGGGGACAAGTTATCAGAGGAATCCCTCGATAGCGATGGATGGAGAAGGGACTTTTGTCATCTGTTGGGAAGATGAACGCAATGGGGAGAAAGATCCCGACATCTACGCCCAGCAGTATGGCAGTTCAGGTGACACACTGAGGGGGAACTTCCGGGTAAACGATGATGAGGGAACGAGTGCACAACGGGATCCCTCGGTAGCGATGGACGGGGATGGAGGTTTCGTCATCTGTTGGGAAGATCCCCGTAACGGTAATTGGGACATCTATGCCCAGCGATATAGCTGTTTGGGTGACACAGTAGGCTCAAACTTCCAAGTAAATGATGAGGTGGAGACAAGTTCACAATGGTCTCCCTCCGTGGCAACGGATAAAAAAGGGAATTTTGTCATCTGCTGGGGAGAAGGTTATTACAACATCTATGCCCAGCGGTATAGCAGTTCAGGTGACACACTGGGAGGAAACTTCCGGGTGAATGATGATGTGGGAGAAATTTGTCAAAAATGGTATTCCTCGGTAGCAATGGATAGGAGTGGAGATTTTGTCATCAGTTGGGCAGATAACCGGAACGACAATATGGACATCTATGCCCAACGGTTCAACAGTTCGGGGGACACACTGGGCTCAAATTTCCGGGTAAATGATGATGAGGGGACAAGTTGGCAAGAGGTTCCCTCGGTAGCGATGGACGGGGAGGGAGATTTTATTATCTGTTGGGAAGATGAACGCAATGAGGACTCAGACATCTATGCCCAGCGGTATAACAGTTTGGGTCATGCAGTGGGGGCGAATTTCCAGGTAAATGATGATGCACGGACAAGCTGGCAATACTCATCCTCTGTAGTCAAGGATGGGAATGGCGATTTCGTCATCTGTTGGCAGGATAAACGGAATGCGAACTACGATATCTATGCCCAGCGATACGAGGCCTCCGGAAATACACTGGGGACAAATTTCAAAGTGAATGATGATACCGCGAGAAGCTTGCAAAGGTATCCTTCAATTGGAATGAATGTGCACGGGAATTTCATTATCTGTTGGGAGGATAGCCGCAACGTCTTCTTGGACATCTATGCTCGGCGGTATGACAGTTCAGGAGATACACTTGGGGGGAACTTTCGGGTGAATGATGATGAGGGAGCAAGTTATCAACAGGAGCCTTCGGTAGCGATGGATGAGAGTGGCAATTTCGTCATCTGTTGGGCCGACAGGCGCAATGGCGATTGGGATGAAAATTCAGATATCTATGCTCAGCGATATGACAGTTTAGGTAACCCTCTAGGTGGAAATTTCCAGGTAAATGATAATGTGGGAACAAGTGATCAAAAATATCCCTCGGTAGCAATGGATGGAAGTGGTAATTTCATCATCTGTTGGGAGGACGAGCGTAATGGTAACTGGGACATTTATGCCCAACGATATAGCAATTTAGGTGATACAGTGGGCTCGAATTTCCAGGTGAATGACAATGAGGGGACAAGTGATCAGCTTTACCCCCGGGGGTCAATGGGTTCGGATGGTAATTTCATCATCTCTTGGGATGACTACCGGGAAGATAGCTCTCCCGATATCTATGCTCAGCGGTACAGCATTTCGGGAGATACACTGGGCTCAAACTTCCGGGTGAACGATGATGAAGGGGAAAATTGGCAGTCCTCTTCCTCAATAGCAATCGGTAGGGAAAATGATTTCATTATCTGTTGGCATGATTATCGGAATAGTGACTGTGACATCTATGCCCAAAGATACCACTCCGATGGCACTCGCTGGGGGATAAACTATTTAGTTAATCAAAAACCTGCAGGCCCTAACCCAATTCAATGGGGTCCTTCAATAGCCCTTAATGACGATATCATAACCTTTAGCTGGACGGATGCCCGGCGGTCCAAGGGCTGGGACATATATGCCAAAGTTGTCACTTGGGATTGGGATAAAGTGGATGAGCCAAGGAATAACGATTTTGGTCTGCCCCAGAATTTTGCCCTGTCCCAGAACTATCCGAATCCGTTCAATTCAACTACAGCAATCAGCTATCAGTTGTCAGGGGTCAGGCCGCACCACACCACCCTCAGGCTCTACAACATCTTAGGGCAGGAGGTGAAGACCTTAGTGGATGAGGAACAGCCTGGGGGCAATTATCGGGTCCAGTGGGATGGGCGGGATGATTCAGGCAGGCAAGTGGCAAGCGGGGTCTATTTCTATAGGTTAAAGGTAACAGGTAATAGGTCTAAGGTGGAAAAGACCAAGAAGATGGTAATCCTCCGATAAGGCATGGAGTTCGTCAAGGCAGGAGCCCTGACGGCACATAAGATTGCTTCGCTTTGCTCGCAATGACATAAGAATGCTGATGATGGAGGAGCATTTTAGTTTTGACGGATTGTTGTTGCCGTCCGATTGATCGGATCTGGCAGGGCGGGAGCTCTGAATGCAGAGAGGGAAGCTGGTTTCAGTTAAAACCACAACCAATTTCATCCTCAAACCGATAGGGATTGTGCATTCGGGTATTCGGACCACCGAACAGATCGGTGATTCCGGAAAGATCCGGGGGGAGATTGAGGTTTATCCGGAATATGAGCCGGGGCTGAGAGATATTGATGGTTTCTCCCATCTTTTTGTCATCTGGGGGTTCCACCTTTCCGATGAGGAGAGGGTGACAGCTCATCCACCTTATTACCCCTACCGGGAGAGGGGAATTTTCGCCACCAGAAGTCCACACCGTCCAAACCGTCTGGGACTTACCGTAGTAAGGCTGCTGAAAAGGGAGGACAGGTTTCTCCAGGTTGAAGGTTTGGATATGGCCGAGAGGAGCCCGGTCTTTGACCTCAAGCCTTATACCTCCAGGGATCAGAAACTCGAGGCCAAGTTTGGCTGGTTGGATCTCGCAGAGGGGGAGACAACTTAGGTATTGCAAATTGCAAATTGAAAATTTTAAATTGCAAAATGGAAGATAAGGCTGCTCAAATATCTGAGCGATTGCTTGATTATGGCGTGGCGATCATCAAAATCTGCGCCAGGTTAAATAAGACGGCAATCGGTAAGCATATAGGGAATCAATTGTTGCGTTCAGGAACATCTGTTGGTGCCAATTATGAGGAAGCTCGAGGTGCTCAAAGTAGAGCAGATTTTATCCACAAACTGCATATTGTTCTGAAAGAAACTCGGGAATCAATGTATTGGTTAAAACTAATCCAACGTTCCCAAATTTTGGGAGGAGCAGAGTTCGAAGAAGCCTTAAAGGAGACTGAACGAATTAGTAAAATTATTGGAAAATCGGTAATAACGGCGAAGAAAAGGCAATGAGCAATTTCAAATTTGATATTTACAACTTTCAATTTACAATCTTGAGGGGAGAGGAAAATTGGAGGAAGAGAGACAATTAGCCATTGGAGTAGACTTGGGGGGGACAAACATCAAGGGTGGGGTAGTCAACCAAAATGGGCAAATCCTTAGAAGACTTAGCATCCAGACCCAGGCCCAGGAGGGGCCTGAGAGGATCTTGGATCAGATAGCCAATTTGGTCCAGGTGCTAAACCAGGGGGAGGAGGTTAACGGTTTAGGGGTTGGCTGTCCAGGCCTGGTGGAACTGGGCATAGTAAGGGATCCTCCGAACCTCATAGGGTGGAAGGAAGTTAATGTAAAAAAGGAACTGGAGAAAAGGCTAAGTCTCCAGTTAGAGGTGGCCAACGATGTCAATGCCGCCGCCCTGGGCGAGCTCCATTTTGGGGCAGGAAAAGGGGTGAAGGACTTGATATGCATAACCCTGGGCACCGGCGTAGGCGGTGGCTTGATCCTCGATGGGAAGCTCTTTACCGGCAGCAAGGGTGGGGCAGGGGAGATCGGCCATCTGCCGGTGAACATATTTGGCCCCCGCTGTAGGTGTGGCAACTATGGCTGCTTGGAGAGGTATGTAGGGGCAAAATATATAATCGAGAGGGCGCAAACGAAACTGAGGGATAATCCTCAAAGCATCCTTCCCCCTCTTAATAAAGATGGTATAATTACCCCAAAGCTTATAGCAGAGGCGGCCCAAAGGGGAGATGACCTGGCCAAAGAGGTATTTCAGGAGACAGGGGAGATAATCGGTGCCGCCCTCTCCGGTGCGGTAAACCTGCTCAATCCAAAGTTGATCATCGTGGGAGGAGGGGTTGCCCAGGCCGGTGAGCTCATCTTTGGGCCGATGAGAAGGACCCTGGCCGAGAGGGCGATAAATCGAGAGATCCAAAAGGTGAGGGTCGTTCCCACCCTCTTGGGGGAGGATGCCGGCCTGATTGGGGCTGCTTCCCTCATCCTTAAACCCTGACCTCAGATGAATCCACTTAACAAAATCTTTACTTCCATCTTAATTCTCCTTTTCCCCATCCTCGGCTTTTCCTCCGAAGAGCCTCTTATCCTGCAAAATGCCGATTCCCTGCGCACCTATTTTGGCCGGGACTCAGTGATCACCTATCTCAAGGGAGATGTCCGATTCCGGCAGGGGGAGACATCCCTGAGGAGCAATGAGGCGACCTGGTTCAAAAACCAGAGGATGGTAGTCTTTAAGGGGGAGGTGAAGCTCACAGACGGGGAGACCACGATCTGGGCGGATAAGGCCACCTATTTCAAGGATGAGCAGAGAGCATTGGCCGAAGGCTGGGTTAAGGGCTGGGATGAGGAGAATCAGACTAAGCTGACCTGCGGGAGGATGGAATATTGGAGGAGGGAGGGGAGGATATTGGCCACAGGTAACCCACTCCTGGAGACCATAGAGGAGGAGGGAGCCAGGACAACTGTGCAGGCCGATAGCATTGAGCTCTTCCCCCAGGAAAATAAGGGTGAGGCCAAAGGAGATGTCAGCATCAGGAGAGGAGAGCTTGAGGCCACCTCTGGCTATGGCCTCTTTCTCTTTAAAGAGGAGAGGATAATCCTCCGCGAATCTCCGGTCATCCTTCAGGAGGCCAAGAGGCTTACCGGGAGGAGGATGGAGATAAGGGTGGAGGATCGTCGGCCAAAAAAGGTCTTCGTCTGGGGAGATGCCAAGGGGGAGTTCGAGGATAGGGACCAAAGGGGGAGGGTCTCTGAATGGGGTTGGGTTACGGGCAAGAGGATGAACATCACGATCACCGAGGATAGACTTGAAGCCATAAAGGTAGAAGGAAACTCCAGAAGCTTCTACTTTTCACCCCCTGATACTGGATTGGGTGGGGAGAACAGGGCCTCATCAGATTCCTGTAGGGTGGACTTCTCCGGCGGTAGGGCGAACCAGGTGAGGATGTGGGGAGGAGTGGAGGGAACCTATCTCTCCCCCTCCCAGGAGGGAGGGGTGGACACGGTGAGATACAGGGCCCAGTCCATCGTATACTCCCAGGGAAAGATAGACCTCGTGGGTGGGGCTCAGATAGAGTATGCCAGCTATAAGCTTGAGGCAGACAGCATCGAGTATGCTCTGGACTCTAAGATCCTGGAGGCTCAAGGGGGACCAGTCTTCTGGGACGGCAACCAGGAGTTAAGAGGGGTGAGGATGGCCTATAACCTGGAGACCGGGAGGGGGAAGGTGAGATATGGAGAGTCCAACTACGAACAGGGCATCTACCGAGGGGAGGAGATAGTGGAGGTTAACCCAGAGGTCATCCTGGTAGAGGGGGGAAGATTTACCACCTGCGATCTGGACACCCCCCATTACCACTTCTGGAGTAAGAAGATGAAGATTATCCCCAAGGATAAGGTGATTGCCCAGCCGGTAGTCCTCTATATCGCCGATCTCCCGGTGGCCGCCATCCCCTTCTGTGTCTTCCCCATAAAGCCGGGCAGGCACTCAGGCCTCCTCACCTTTGATCTGGGGGTCTGGGATGTAAGCCAGAGGTTTGTGCGGAATCTGGGCTACTATTTCGCCCCCAGCCCCTACTGGGATGCCACCTTAAGCCTGGACTACTATGAGGAGACTGGCCTTCTCCTCAAGGGCCAGGCCAGGTATGCCCTGAGGTACAGACTGGAAGGGCAGGTTGGGGGATCCTGGAACAGAGAAGGGAAGCGGGTAGGTAGCGAGCTTCCACATCGGCAGAGATGGGATCTGAATTTTCGTCATTATCAAGATCTTTCCCCCACCTGGAAGCTGACCGCCAATGGCTTCTTCATATCCGATAAGAGCTACTATTCGAATATCGGATTCCACCCTCAGGAGAGGATGAACCGTTCTCTCCACTCCCACCTCGCCCTCTCCAAAAGGTGGGAGACATCCAGCCTAAACATAGGCCTGGATAGATACCAGAACCTTTTTGATTTGGATGGTGACGGCGTCATAGATCTTGATGAGATAACTCAATCCCTCCCCTCGATGAGGTATTCCTACCCCTCCTCCCCCATCTTTAAAGGCGAGGAAGGGGAAAAGGGATGGTACCAAAACATCTACCTCTCCTTCTCCTCCTATCTCTTGAACTACAGCCATAAGACGGGAGGAAAAACAGATTCCCACAGCGGCCTGGATAATCGCTTAAGCTTTACCGGCCCCCAGAAGCTTAGATGGCTCACCCTTTCCCCCTCCTTCAACCTGAGGCATACCTGGTGGGACAAGGATAAGGAGGGGAAGAGCTTTGTGCACAACACCACCTATGATCTCTCCTTGCGGGCAAACACAACCATCTATGGGATATTTCTTCCCCATTGGGGGAGGATAACCGGATTCAGACACATCCTCAAGCCCAGTTTGTCCTATAGTTGGAAGCCAAAGTTTAAGGATCAGGAGAGGTTCTACTCATTTGGAGGGATAGGCCCCTCCGCAGGGGAGAGGAAGGTCCTGGGGATGAGTTTAAACAACATATTTCAGATGAAATGGGGAAAGGAGAAACCTAAAAAGGTAGAGCTGGCCACCCTTAACCTCTCCACCGGCTATAACTTCAAGGCCTTAAACCGGAAATGGAGTTACCTTAACTCTAATCTAAGGGTGAGGCCATTCAGGGGCCTTGGGATCACTCTGACCTCCACCTACGATCTATACTCCTCCCAGGGTGAGCTGACCCTCCCTCACCTGAAATCCCTTTCCCTGACCACAAATCTCTCCCTCTCCGGTTGGGAGGGAGAGGGGAAGGGGAGAAGGCCCTGGAGATTTGGGCTCTCCCATCATATCTATCGGATGAAAGGCAGTCCCAGCAAGACAAACTGGCTATCCGGAAACCTTTCCCTAAACCTAACACCAAACTGGAGAGTTTCCTATCAGGCCCGTTACGATTTTGTGGAGAGGAAACTTACTTCCCAGAGTTTCAAGTTCCATCGGGACCTCCACTGCTGGGAGGCTTGGCTCTACTGGATACCCACCGGATTCAGGAAGGGATACTACTTCCGGGTAAACATCAAGGCCCTTCCGGAGATAAAGGTGGAGAAAGGGAAGGGGATCAGGGGGATCTTTTAAGATGCAGATGCATAACTTTTTCCCAATTGGCTTTCCCAAAGATGAGGGGGCAAAATCCCGATTCTGCCACGATCAGATGAGGGCATCTGACCGCTCTGTCGACTTTGGACGTAGATTTTGCAAGATAATTTTCATAAATCATGAGGATCTAAATGGCAACCTTGTATAGGTTGCAAGGCTTAAAACCGCTTGAGAAAGCGTTGTATATGAAATGGAACAACCCAGTTAACTATCTTCACCTAAATTTCTGGGTGGGTATCCTCCTCTTGGGCCTGATGGTGGTTATTGGACCTGCTGGCTTGGGAGGAACCCCTGCACTCATCCAATACAAGGTTTACGGCACGGTGAGGGATGCGGAAACCGGGAAGGGGTTGATGCTCACCAACATCACGGTCAAGGGGACGACCAAGGGGACCACCACCGACAAGAACGGCAAATATAACCTCTTTTTGCCTCCTGGTAGCTATGAGCTTCTCTTCACTTATATGGGATACTCATCTGTAAAAAAGGCCATCCAGATTACCAACAGGGATGTCGCATTGGATGTGCGGCTGCGACCCATTGTGCTTCCCCTCCCTGCGATCACCGTCACCCCCGGGGAGAACCCAGCACTGCGCATCATCAAGAAGGCGATTGAAAACAAGAAGAGGATTAGGAAAAAGTTAAGAAATTACAGGTTAACCGCCTATACCAAGCTCATCGCAGATGTGAGGATGGGCAAAGGCGTTGCTGTTATGGGGATCTCCGATTCAGCAGTTACAATGATTATGGAGACGAAGACGGATGCCTATTGGGAGAAGCCCGACAAACACAAGGAGATCATCCTGGCCCGCAAGCAGAGCGCCTTTCTCCCTGCTGTCTCCAATCTGTTGACCAGCAGCGATTTCATCGAGGATTTCTCTAAAGACCTGATCGAAATGGCGGACAATGAGATTGCGGGGCCGCTCTCCCCGGCTGGCCTAAAGAGCTACTATTACTCCCTCATCGGCACCACAGTGATGGACAGCTTGAAGATACACAAAATCAGGATCTCTCAGCTTAGAGATCACCACCCATTGCTGCAGGGAACAATCTATATCGCTGATGGGACCTACGCCCTGATGATGGTTGATCTGGAGTTGACCAAAGCTGCCCTTCCCCTGTTTTTTACCCAATTACATTACAAGCAGCGATATGAGCTCTTCGAGAACCTCTTCTGGATGCCCGTCAATCTCAGCCTCCAGGCGGAGGGGAAGATCTCTATGATCATCCACCTACAGTTCTCCTTAAAGGCATTGTCTGTATTGCAGGATTACAGGATCAACAAGCCCTTTAAGGGGAAGATATTTGATCGGGTGGTCATCAAGGTGCTGCCGGAGGCCGACAAGAGGGATTCCCTCTACTGGGCCAAGAATCAGCTTATCCCCCCTACCACAGAGGATATCAGGGTGTATGAAAAGGGTGATAGCCTGAAGGTTGCCTATGAACGAAAAAGGAATAGAATCAGGCCAAGGAACTTACTCTTTGGCAAACACCTCCGGTTTGGCGAGGAAAAGGGCCTGAGACTGCCCGGGATTTTGGAGTCTTACCGCTTCAATCGGGTGGAGGGGCACGCCCTGCACTTTGGGACCAAAACCTGGGGCCTCCTGCCTAATCTGCGGTTTCTTAATCTCCATTTGGGGTATGGCTTTGAGGATAAGAGGTTCAAATATGCCGCTGATATAGGCTACCATTCCCCTTGGTATGCAAACTTGGATCTAAGGGTTGGCGTTTCCCAGCGGCTTGGTTGGATTGATGAGGGAAAGGAAGGGGAAGGAAACTTAGGGATGACCCTGCTCAGCCTGTTAGGTAAATACGACTGGCGGGACTTTTTTTACCGCCGAGGATGGCGGGCCTCCCTCGAGGGCGATTTCCACCCACTGATTAGAGCCTGGTTGGGCTTCTCCCAGGGGGTATACTCAAATGCTCGGAAGAACACCGAATGGAGCCTGCTGAGAAAAAGCTGGAAATATAGGCAGAATCCACCCATTAATGAGGGAAAGGACAATTCCCTCTACTTAGGGTTGAGCCTTGACCCCCGTAAGTTTATCGATAATGCCGGCAGATTGGAGAGAATAGGGGGAAAAGGATACCAATTCGTTGATGTTGGAATCTCACATTCCGATAAAAGGTTGCTTGCCAGCGACTTCAGCTATACCAAGCTTTGGGCTTACATCCGCGGGGACTTTGATTTACACAGATTGGGTATGTTCTCCTATCGCCTTTACTTGGGGACCGCATTGGGCTGGCTACCCACTCAGAGGATTTTTCGCCTGCCGGCAAACCTACCCCATTTGACCTCTCCCTGGAGGTTTCATACCCTAAAGATCGGGGAATTCTCCGGGGACAGGTACTACTCCCTCCTTCTGGAGCAGGATCTCGGCGGGCAGCCTTTTAGATGGCTGAAAATCCCTCTTCTTCGGAATTCCCAGTGGGGGCTAATCCTCTTCGGCTCTGCCGGTTGGATAGATATAGGGGACAGATCCAGGTCAATTCAGGTTGTGGAGGCAAACCCAACCGGAAAGCCATTCTATGAGTTGGGCTTTGGGGTGGATCATATCTTCACCATCTTCAGAATAGATCTGGCCTGGAGGCTGAACCACTTCAGAGAGGGCAGAAATTTCGCTATAGGCCTCTCCGTCCCGTTTTAGAGAACTTAGCCGGAAAAGAAGGCTCACCGTATTCTGTTAATTCCGGGGGATATCCCCTCAGGTCTCCTATCCAACCCTTGATGGCCCTCCAAGGGTGATTCCCCAAGGTTTTACCTTTGGGGGGTTCTCGCTCAATGTCCACAAAATAATAAATTGACAGGAGTAACTCCTTTTGTTATATTGTTAGTATGCCAAACAAAGCACGTTTTAACTCACCGGGAAGAAGTAAGGACAATTCCCATATTTTCCTACTTCCCTTCTTGGCTTTGGAGGCGGCTTAAGTATAAATTGTCTTTGTGCACTTTCTCTATTCAAGGGCAAGCAGGAGAATCTCAAGGGGGGCAAAAAGCAAGACCTGACCCCTTAACTTTCATGGATATCGAAGACTATCGCAAGCCGATCAATATTCGCCCGCAATATTTACATGGCGGATCAGAAGTTTTTGTCGTTCCCAAAAAGCTTCTCGAGAAGGAAGATGAAAAAGTTCTGGGTATCAAGTTGGTCGTAAATAGAAGGCTGTTTGGGTTTTGCTATCAGCAACTTTTACCAGAGTATTTCGCGTCGATGCCAGAAAACAGCGGAGTATTCATCCGCGGTTTTGTTCAAACAAATGCCATATTGCACGGCGTGTTGTTTCCTGGCGATATTGACCTTTTAATTATCCCCTACGAAGGAGATACATTGGTACTCTCTAAAACTTTGGCGGTTGAGCTGAAAGCCGTTCGATCCTCTTTCGCCAAACAAGGAAAATCGCCAAACCAGTTCGGGTTTTCTCAGACCCAAGCTCTTATAGATGCCGGTTTTCCTTATGTCGCGGTAGGGCATCTAATCGTTTCTGATCAAAGTCCGCGTGAAAGTTGGCGCAATGTAGGCGTGACCCGTCTTACGAATGCAGAAACTGGAGAGTGTGAAGAACTAACGTACACCGACGCGGACATGATGCCGGCGGACCTAATTGGCCGATGCTTTGGGCGATTGAAAACAAACTGCGCAAATTCAAAGATTGGACTTTTTTCCGCCTATATTTCGGATCATGGTAGTTGGCACCCTGAAGGAACGCGCGCAGTGTGGAATCAGAAAACTTCTGCAAATGTTTTAGATGCTGTATGGGACTATTATTGTCGTGATGCAGGAAGCTTTTTTGATACGAGGCGTTATGGTTGACAATAGTAAGCATTCCACACCGATGCCGCCCAACAAAAACATGCAGCCGACCGCTAATGTCGCTAACGCTCCTTCCGCGGCGGTTGATGTTTGGCATTAGGCAGATATGGCATCTTTTGGGTTGGCAAATTTTACAAAGCCGATTACAATTTAGATCGTAACCCGCTTACCAGCTTAACAGAACACATTTACCAATGCGACTCCCGAACAAAGAAAAGGCTTATATTCCGCCGAGCAAACTCACTGGCTATTTACTCTCAGAAACGCATGCTGTGGGGAAGTCCAAAGCCAAGTTTTTCCGTCCCTTCGGCTTTGATGAAACTACCGTTGAGCAGTTGGAACAGGGACTACTGGCAATTGCACAAACAAACGAGGTAAGAGAAAGCATAACCCTTCCCCATGGCACGAAGTATGTAATTGGTGGCCTTTTGAAAACGCCAAAGGGAACTGTTGTCCGCATACGCACAATATGGATTTTGGAGGCCGAAGATGAGAATCCTCGACCCATAACGGCCTATCCGATCAAAAGAGCAAAGGAGTGGTAGGAATGATGATCAGGGAATTGGATACCGTGGTTCTTATAAGTGATTTAGAAGATTATGGCCTTAAACGTAGCGATGTTGGTGCAGTGGTTCATTGCTACAGGGATGAGAAAGCATTCGAAGTGGAGCTTGTGACAGGGGAAGGGGAGACAGTGGCTGTTGTAACATTGTCCATAGAGGACATTCGTCCAATGCGCCGAGAGGAAATCCTTCACGTTCGTGCACTTGTGTCTGCATAATTTATAAGATGCCACTGCCCAACCCCTCTCCTCAGCCGACACGCCTGACGGCGGGCGGCTGAGCTCGATGGCGTTATAGCGCAGCCAATCGACGAAGTCTGTCAATGGTCCAAACAGCAGGTTGATGAACGGTTCGTGGCTTTTTTCGTTATGCTCAAGATGAACGAATTGAATCTGCACAATCCTGATGTTGCTTGGATAAGTCGATGGAGTCAGGCTGAAAAATAGAAATTAAGGACATAGAGGAGGGCAAGCCGAAAGCGTTTGACAATTTCTGCACCACCGTCCCCTATTTCTCACATGTAGGAGGTAAAGGGAGGATTCATATTGGGAGGGAGAGGATTTAGGGTATATACGAGGGCCTTTATAGGTGGGGATACAAACTTAGGGAAGTTGGGGAATTTTGAGGGGGCGCTACTCACGGTTAAGCAGGATAGCCTCAAGGCGCAAGGTGGCAAAAGGCAAGACCTGACCCTACACCACATAGATCAGTTTCTCCAACTCCTGAGCAATTTCACCATCGAGGACCATCTTCTGATACTTGGGAATCCAGACAAAGTGGTATTAGATATTATAGGTAACATGGGCTGCTTTTCGAATAGGCATGATTCCGTCCTCCCATTAGTTACCTAAAGATAACCACGGGAGGACAAAAATGCAATCCCGCTAAAGCGGAATTGTGTTAAGGGGATTTTGCCCCTTAACGATCCCCAAAGCGGATGGCATTCCTCCGCCGCTCACGAGCGGCGGTATCCTGCCATATTTCTTATGAATGATAGCCAACACCAACGAGAAATTTAGGAAGTGTCCCGAATTTTCTTAAACAATTACGAGGAAATAAGCAAATTATTGACAGGTCAGCTCAAATCACTGTCCACTCGCCACTAACCACTGTTCACTATTCACAAGTGGAGGTGCTTGGCTTTGATTATTACAACCCCAAAACCGGGAATGTGGATTCCGGCGGCAAGGGGAACATCGCCATGTGGCTTCTGGATACCGACTATGACGACCGCAGCCTGTTTCCATCCCAGGTATTTTTCCCTATGGCCGGAGCGAAAGACGGCTGGAGCAAACTGGCAAGGAACCTGAAAGCTGAAATTGATGAGGAAAAGATCGAGGCATTTAAGGGGACGGGTTCGCTTCCTTTTAAAAAGGGGGAAAACACCAAAATCGCCGTAAAAATCATAGACGACAGGGGCATTGAAAGCTTAAGGGTAATACCACTATAAGGGGGATTTATTATGTTTAAGCTCGGGGATTATATTTCAGATGAGCAAATGAAGTCAATCTGCAGTGAATATCGAATCAGAAAACTTTCTCTGTTTGGGTCGGCTTTGCGTGATGAACTGACCGCGGACAGCGATGTTGATATACTTATTGAATTTGAGCCTGGGAAAGCGCCAGGCCTTATGGGATTTTGTCATATTCAAAATTTGCTATCCGACCTAATAGGTAGAGAGGTCGAACTTCACACCCCAAATGATCTAAGCCGTTATTTCAGGGATGATGTGGTAAAGAATGCGGTGATACAGTATGGTCATTGATGATATTACCAGAATATCGCATATACTTGAAGAAGCGCAAGCTGCTGTATCTTTCTGTAAGGGCATAACTTTTGAAGAATTTTGCAAAGACAGAATGACCACAAACGCAACGGTTCGTTCTATAGAAGTTATTGGCGAAGCGGCTTCCAAAATCTCAAAACCATTCCGAGAAAAATACAATAACATTGATTGGCGGGATGTAATATCCATGCGAAATGTTTTAGTCCACGCCTATTTCGAGATTGATTATGAAATCGTATGGAAAACGGTACAGGCAGATTTGCCGCCGCTTCTCACAACTCTTAAGGTGATACTTGATAAAGAGAAAAAATGAAACAGATAGACAAACTCATCATCAACTCTCCGTATGAGGAGCCGAAATATTACTGGCATTATGACCGGGAACATCGCTCATTTGAAAGACGCAAGGGTCGCAGGCCTGCCGGATATGTTGTCACTATGCCGGACAGCAGTGGGTTTGATGATCCGGGGGTCTTTGTGCCCATTGAACTGGTCAATAAAATCCGCCCCCGGTTAAAGGCCTGGCGGGGGAATGGGTATCCCGGTGTTTCCGGCATCACCCGCCGGCTGCTTCATCACTGGCAGGACCCGGAGGAACGGGAAATCAGGCGGTTTTTCTTCTGTCAACTGGAAGCCATAGAAACCCTGATCTGGCTGAATGAGGCACCTGAAGCGGGAAAGACCGGTATTGAGATCCCGGGGGACGGCGGAGAGTTTGCGCGCTGGTGCTGCAAGATGGCCACCGGCACTGGCAAAACGGTCATCATGGCCATGCTGATTGCCTGGCAGGTGCTGAACAAGATCACGAACCGCCAGAATACCCGGTTTGCCAAAGATGTTCTTGTTGTGGCTCCGGGACTGACCGTAAAAAAACGCTTGTCGGTGTTATATCCCACTGCCCCTGAGGATTACTATGAGGAATTCAATATTGTTCCCCAGGGCTTGATGGAACGGTTGCGGCAGGGCCGCATCAAGGTAATCAACTGGCATAAACTGTCGTGGGAAAGCGATGAGCAGGTCCAGAAGAAAAAAAGCGTGGATAAACGCGGCGTGTTGAGCGATGAGGCCTATACCCGTCAGGTGCTGGGCGATATGGCAAACAGCCGCAATCTGATTGTTATTAACGATGAGGCGCATCATGCCTGGCGAACCAATGTGGAAGCTAGGGGGGAATACCTGCGTCAGCGGGACATGAAGGACAGTGCGGAAGAAGCCACCGTCTGGATCGGTGGATTGGACAGACTGCAAAAAAGCAGAGGAATACTGCGCTGCTTTGATTTTTCTGCCACGCCTTTTGCGCCGTCCGGTAAAAAATCGGGAGAAGAATCACTCTACAGTTGAATTATCAGCGATTTCGGGTTGAACGACTCGATTGAAGCAGGGAAATCGTGAGGTCAAGTCTTGCTCTTTGCCATTTTTGTAATCAGTTTTTGGTTAAGAGCCTATGGGGATAATTTTTCAGCAAGGGTCCCAACTAAAAGGGAGGACATTTACCATATTTGTGAATTCCTCTTCTCGGCTTTGGAGGAGGCTTAGGTATAAATCGTCTTTGTGTACTTTCTCTATTCAAGGGCAGGCAGGAAAACCTGAAGGTCAAAAAGCAAGACCTGACCCCTTAACTTTCACAATCCCAGAAATGACGCGGGTTCTTATCCTGCAAAATCGCCAGATATAAGGTTCATATATGGAAACCATATAAGCCGTAGTTGGCCGACGAACAGAGAGCATCAAGAACGGGTTGATAGCCGCGCAGAACCGGGGGGCAGTGTGATCGAGAACCAACAAAGCGAAAATTCTCAAGTAACCGCAAAGCATCCTACCATTCAGAAAGCGATAAAAATCTCAACCCTTATCTATGTCTTCTGTATCTGCGTGGCAATACCTGTTCGCTTGCTTGACCTTGATGCATCTACATCATTTCTGGCAGTACAGGTTGTTGCCTGGGCACTGACTCTGTTTGTTGCCTTGCGAATTGCGAGAACGTCTTGGAGAATCTCTTATCCGCTAAAGCCTATCGCCGGTCGAATCTTTTTTCCTCTGATAATTGCGTCACTTTGGGCGTCGGTTGTTCTGGGGAACTCGCCGGAATGATACCCGCGCCAGAATCATTACAGAAATTCCTTGAAGGTATGATGAAGGGGAATCGCATCGCTATGGTCTTGGCAGCAGTCGTCGTAGCGCCTTTGGCAGAGGAATTCTACTTTAGGGGCTGGATGCTCCAGGGTTTTCTTGGTAGATATTCGAGAACAAGAGCAGTCCTGGCATCAGCTACCATATTCGCACTGTTTCATCTAAACCCATGGCAAGCAGTAGGGGCGTTTCCGTTCGGGATTGCGTCCGCATGGTTATTCATGAGAACAGGATCTCTCATTCCTTCAATCGTTAGTCATGCAGTGGGAAACAGTTCGTGGTTTCTCTACATGTCGTTACTATCGAGGATGGGATACAAGCGTGAGATGCTGGAAGAAATGGAGCATTTACCATGGCCAGTTGTTACTTTCAGTCTCGTAATTTTAGTTGTTGGGGCCATCTGGTTAAGTCGTCTCCTAAAGCGAGATACCCTCTTAGCCCCAATAGACGAGACGCCGTCACCTAACGGGTCATCAATGGGGTCAGGCTGAAAAATAGAAATTAAGGACATAGGGGAGGGCAAGCCGAAAGCGTTTGACAATTTCTGCACCACCGTCCCCTATTTCTCCATGAAAACCAAGGAGTTTGAGTAAATGGATAAGTTGCCGAGGCTCGATAAAAAGATATTGTCGGTCGGGACTCTTGATGACATAGACGATGAAAAGGCTTTCTGGCTTTCTAAAAATGCACAGGAACGATTAGAGGCTATCGAATTGAATCGAAGGATGGTATATGGACAAGATAGGGTTACATCCAGACTTCAAAGATTTTTTGAGACTTCTGAACTCGCAAGGCGTTAAATATTTACTGGTTGGCGGATATGCTGTTGGTTATTATGGTTATCCGCGCGCAACAGGTGATATGGATGTCTGGATAGCCGTCACTCCAGATAACGCTCGTAAGATGAGTAAAGTGTTTTGTGACTTTGGTATGTCTAACAGTGATATTTCAGAAAGTTTGTTTTTGGGAAAAGACAAGGTGATTCGAATGGGGTATCCACCAGTGCGAATAGAGGTCATCACGGGGGCATCTGGAGTAGATTTTGCAGAATGTTATTCTCGACGGGAAACAGTTGATATTGATGGAATATCCGTCAACGTCATATCGATTGACGATCTCAAAAAGAACAAGAAAGCAAGCGGGAGGCATAAGGATTTAGATGATTTGGAGCATTTACCATGACCAATCGCTCCACCTGACCGCTGTTTCGCTACGCTTCATAGCGGCAGGTGAGCTTGGTCGTTAGGCGACGAACAGAGAGCATCAAGAACGGGTTGATAGCCGCACAGAACCGGGGGGCAGTGTGATCAAGGATCAACAAAGCGAAAATGCTCAAGTGGCCACAAAGTATCTGACCATTCAGAAAGCGATAGAAATCTCAGCCCTTTTCTATGTCTTCTTTATCAGCGCGTGGATACTTGTTCACTTGCTTGACCTTGATGCATCTACATCATTTCTGGCAGTTCAGGTTATTGCCTGGGCACTGACTCTGTTTGTTGTCCTGCGAATTATGAGAACACCTTGGAGAATCTCCTATCCGCTAAAGCCTATCGCCGGTCAAATCGTCTTTCCTCTGATAATTGCGTCACTTGGGGCCTCGGTTGTTCTGGGGGAACTCGCCGGAATGGTACCCATGCCAGAATCATTACAGAAATTCTTTGAAAGTATGATGGGGGAGAATCGCACCGCCTCATTCTTGGCAGCAGTCGTCGTAGCACCTTTGGCAGAGGAATTCTATTTTAGGGGCTGGATGCTCCAGGGTTTTCTTGGTAGATACTCGAAAACAAGAGCAGTTCTGGCATCAGCTACCATATTCGCACTGTTTCATCTAAACCCATGGCAAGCGGTAGGGGCGTTTCTGTTCGGGATTGCGTCCGCGTGGTTATTCATGAGAACAGGATCTCTCATTCCTTCGATCGTTAGTCATGCAGTGGGAAACAGTTCGTGGTTTCTCTACATGTCGTTACTATCGAGGATGGGATACAAGCGTGAGATGCTGGAAGAAATGGAGCATTTACCATGGCCAGTCGTTACTTTCAGTCTCGTAATTTTAGTTGTTGGGGCCATCTGGTTAAGTCGTCTCCTAAAGCGAGATACCCTCTTAGCCCCAATAGACGAGACGCCGTCACCTAACGGGTCATCAATGGGGTCAGGCTGAAAAATAGAAATTAAGGACATAGGGGAGGGCAAGCCGAAAGCGTTTGACAATTTCTGCACCACCGTCCCCTATTCCCCCCCCGAACGCATGCTGGTCCACGGTTGAGGACATTGGTGTAAATCATAGTCGTCTTCACGTCCTTATGGCCCAAGAGCTTCTGCACCATCCGAATGTCGTAGAAAAGCCTATGAGGCTTTTCTGAATACCATTGCCACCACCGTTTTGTCGCTCCCCCCCATCGATATGGTCATCCCATAGGGCCGATCGGAGCCGATCTTCACCTGGCAATCGCCGGCCTTACCCGTCAGTTGATGCAATATGTCCACCGCCTGCCTTACCCCTGAGGCGCCCACCGGGTGCCCATATCCCATAAGCCCACCAGTTGCATTAGTGGGGAGTTCGGCATCAATGTGGGTTCTTCCTTCTTTCACAAAGTTTGCTCCCTCACCATATCCGGCAGCTCCCACAGCTTCCATTGCTAATACGCCACTAATGGAAAAACAATCATGAACTTCAAGAACTCCGATGTCATCAATGGAAACTCCTGCCCCCTCATAGGCTAATTTAACGGCCTTCTCCGAAGTGGTCAACTTGGTGAGATCAGGGGGGGGCTTGGTAATGTCATCCTCACATTGGCCCCAGCTTATCACCTCGGCGGCATCTTTCTTAGAGACGCCCAATTTCTTCAACCCTTCCTCGCTGGCGAAGATGAGGGCATTCCCGGCATCAGAGACCTTCGAACAGTCGTATACATTGATGTGCTCACAGAAAACCTTTGGGTTTGGCGGTGTCATCGCGGTAGCATAGAGGTCCTTGGTGGAGTTGTGGTATTCTTGGGCCTTGGGATTCCTGCGCGCATTCTCTATGGCCTGAACATACCAGTGGGCCATCCCTCCCCTTACCTTCTCCTTGCCAAACTTCTCAAAACAGGCCCCAGCCCTGTCCGAGAACTGTGCCGGAAAGAAATGGGCATGGCCCTGCTTCCTCTCTCCCGCATACCAACCCGCTCCGGCGAGATAGTCCGCCCCATAGACCGCCTTCACCGTATTCTGGACTTCAAATCCCACTACAAGTACAGTATCTGCGAGGTCGGCGAGTATGGTTTTGCAGGCCACAGTGAGTCCCAACCCTCCTGAGCCACAGGCCCCCTCGACACCTGTAGCCGGTTTATATCGCAAGGCTGGGTCAATCATTGGGAAGAACCCGGGCCGGTTGCCCTGGCGGTTATACCTGCCCATCATAAAATTCGTGATTACCCCTTCATCGATATTGGCTGGATCGTTGATTTGAGCCAAGGCCCCCTGACCGGCTTCTTTAATATAATGCTCAATGCCTGGCCTGGGCTCCTTCGGATGAAACTCCTTTCTCCCGGAGCCCAGCGAGACGGTGTTGTAGCCAGCAGTCACAAATATCTTCTTGCTGAACGATTTCATAATTCCTCCCTTCGTAACAGTGCGCAGAGGCCAAACCCCTTTTTAGGGATTTCTTACCTGTGAGGTCAGGAGGTAAATCCTGATCCTACTTACGCGGCTAGTTTTGCCCACCCCTGGGAACCGACCTCTCCTCTCTGACCCTCTCAAATGTAATCATTGATCGGCCCATAAAGCCAATAGAACCCGTTGGTGAGCACAGCGTTGACATCCTCCTTTGAGTTGGCCACCCCATCCGCAATAAGTTGGTTGGCTATCTCCTTGGTGCGCAAGAGATAACCCCGGGCCAGCTCAGCACCTAAGGTCTGGGCATCGAACAGATTACGGAAATAGGCCACAAGCCTCTCCTCCTTCCCCGGCTCCCGCAGGAGCTTCCTCCAGGGGCTAAATCCCGCAGGGAGGGGGCCAATTGCCGCATCCAAATCCTTTTGCCACTTCCCGGCAATTGGTACATACTCACCCTTCCCCGGGTCATAGACCCCTACTGGCCTGTTATGGTCATACTTGAGGGAGCCATCCTTTTGGGAGCCGTCAGCCCTTTGGCCACCTAACACACCCTTCTCAGCCAACCGATCGATGAGGTCGCTTTGTAGGCTATCATCCCTCAAGTGCTTCCTCATCACCTTCAAGATGCACTGGAAGACATCCACCCCCACATAGTCGATGAGCTGAAAGATGCCCATTGGGCGGATAAGGAAATCCTGGGAGATGCGGTTCATAAGATAAATGGCTCCAGGTAGGGAGTATTCACCCTGCAACCTCTCCACTTCACCAATGCCGTAGAGGCCATCCCTCATAAAATGGCCATTCCCCATAAAGCCGGAGATGTCATTGGAGGGGACCAGCTTCTTACGAAGCCTCTTCCCTAACTCTGCACCAACCTCCTGAAGCTCTTGGTGGGTTGTCTGGGCGGTGATCACCTCAACGAGCCTCTGGACCACCGGCGGATTGTAGAAGTGATATCCGATTATCCTCCCCCCAAGCCCCGCCTCTTCATCAAGGAAACCTATGGGTATTGAGGAGGTGTTGGTCAGGAAAAATGTCTCCCTTCCACAAAGCCCCTTGAGCCCCTTGAGCACCTTGATCTTGATGGTTTCATCCTCCACTATTGCCTCAAAGACCAATTGGGATTTCTCGGCCATCTTTAAATCGGTGCCTAACCTAATGATTGAAAAGGTGTCATCGACAAAGGCATTGATGACCTCCCAGTTCTCCACGAGGTCTTCCCTATCGGCATACACAGATCTCAAGGCCACGATGGACTTCTCGGCTAACTTTGTCGTCTGGGCCTTGATAAAGGTCTGTAGCCCATCAAGGGCAGCATCCTGAACATCTATTAGGTTTAATCTATAGGTCTTGCCTCTATTCTTGACCTTAAGCTTGGCCAGCTCCTGGGCGATAAGAACGGAGATCCCACTGCCCATCTTACCGCCGGCACCAATTATCGAAACATTCTCCAGCCTTTCGGCGAAATTCATATTCACCTCCCATTTGAGTCTACTCAGTTCATTGAGTCAACACAGTCTTTTGAGTCCGCACAGTCCATTGAGTTAGCTCAGTTCTTTGAGTTCACCCAGTTCGTTGAGTCAACATCCTAAAACTCAATAAACTCAACAGACTCAATAAACTCTACGAACTCAATAAACTCCATTTTGGTTTACGCTTTTCTAAGAATGCCTGCATCCCCTCCTTAACCTCGGGGGTAGAGAAGCAGACCCCAAAGGCCTCCGACTCATAGGATGACGCAGTGGTGAAGTTAGAGTCAAGACCCCGATTTATAACGGTCTTGGCCAGCTTAAGGGCAGTGGGTCCCGTTTCTAACATCTTCTGAGCAAATTTTTGGGCCTCGTCCATCAGCTCCTCAGGGGGAACAACCCTGTTCACCAGTCCAATCCTGAGAGCCTCCTGAGCATCAATGGAGTCGCCGGTAAATATCAACTCCTTCGCCTTGCCAATCCCCAGGATGCGTGACATCCTTTGGGTGCCCGCCCATCCGGGGATAAGCCCAAGCTTCAGCTCTGGCTGGCCGAAGAGCGCCTTGGAGGAGGCTATCCTGATATCACAGGCCATAGCGATCTCACAACCGCCTCCCAACGCATACCCATTTACCGCGGCAATTACCGGCTCCTCCATATTCTCAATATAGGAAAGCACACGACATCCTAACTTCCCAAACTCCCTTGCTTGGAGTGAATTGAACTTGGACATAGCCGCAATATCCGCGCCAGCAACAAAGGCCTTGCCTTCACCGGTAATGATGATTACCCTCACATCGGCGTTGTCATTTAGGTTATGCATTGCCCCCTCCAGTTCCCGGGCCACTTCGGCATTCATCGCGTTTACCGGGGGACGATTTATCTTCACCACGGCTACCTGGTCGGCAATCTCCACAATCAAGCTTTTATACCCCATTCTTTACCCCTTTCTTTAAGCCAGGACTACCTTAGCCCCAGCTCCTTTTTTTTCTTGGATATATCCCTGATCCGCTCTTTAAACATTGGTCCGGTTTTTAATATCCAGTTGTCGAAATGGTCTTTGATTCTGGGCGGGGTCCAACGGTGATTGTTCAGGTCCTTCCCCCGAAAATAAAAACCAGCGGGCCGCTGCTCACAGGGGGTCAGACAGACGGGACATCTGTAGCGATTACCCTCAATGCGCTCAAATACGGTGGAGTGGTCGCCAGAGCAGAAGGGGGAGAGCTGTGAATCGAATTTCACAGGAGGGGGCACGGGATTGCGGCACATCCCTCTGACCGCGGATAAAATTTTGGGCAAGTTATCGTCCAAGAGGATTCCCCCCTGTCCCGCCCCATAAGTTACATAGCTATCCACCACCCTAAACCCCAGAACCAATAGAAACAGGTTCATTAGAGGGACCTGAAATTGGAACCAATTGGGAAGCGCGGCTATCCCCACGCTTATTGCCGGGCGTCCCCATTGGCCCTTGAATTGCTCGTAGATAACCAGATACCGATCTAAAAGAAGCTTCAGGGAGCCAGGGATGGAGAGCACATAGGTGGGGGCAACCAGGAGGAGAACATCTGCCGAGGTAAGCTTTCCCAGGAGCCTATACAGATCATCTCCTAACTTGCACTCCATCCTCTTAAAGAGACAACTCAAACATCCCTGACATTGCCGGATCTGGTAATCCTTTAGATAGAACAGTTCGCCGGAACCGGCACCGTTCCCTAAGGCCTCCTTGAGGGCCAATCTCCCCAAGCAATCTGAATTGCCGCTCCTCCGTTCGGAGGCGATCAAAGATACAAAATGCATGTAGGGAGCAGCTTAGCAGCTTAAGAGTCTAAAAGTCTAAAAGTGGTGGGGCACCATTGTGCAAAGGGAATTCAATATCTTTATTGTCTCTCCCCGCAACGCCAGTCCTCCAATTACGGTGATATTAAAAGATCAACCCTTCGGTTATTCCCAGATGATATCCAAACCCTTTTAGGACTTCTTCTTCCTAAAACCTCTGCGAAACTTCTCAACATCCCTTATAGCTAATGGAAAGACCTCAATCTCTTAGACTATTAGACTTTTAGACTCGTAGACTAAACAGCTTCCAACTCTACAATGGGTTGGAGGGCGTCCACCTGGTTGCCCTCCTCGAATTTTACCCGCTTTACTATCCCTTTAATCGGTGACTTCAGCTCATTCTCCATCTTCATTGCCTCAACAATGGCCAGCGTTTGCCCTACCTCTACTTTGTCACCACCTGAGACGAGCACCTTCACCAAAAAGCCGGGCATCGGGGAACTGACCACATTTCCTCCCCCCTGGGCCGCTACCCCAGGGGCCCTCCTTGCCCTACTCTTCTCCAACTCAAAGGAAAAGGACTCGCCATCTATGGAGATGTACCTCCGGCCATCCCCTTGCAGGGCATAGGCGGTTATGGGCCTACCCCCCATTGAGAAGGAGAGGCAATACGGGGAGGAAGAAATTAGCTTAACCTCTAAAGGCTCTCCGTCATCGATGCTGATCAACCACGATCCCGTGGCTGCTTCAACGTTTACCCGATAAGTTTTGCCCGCGTAGACGAACCTATATTCCACCACTGCCCATCTCCCATTTGCCCAGTTCCTGCCAGGGTGAGGTAGCTTGAGCGGCTAAGACCTTGGTAGCCGCAGGGGCCTCTGATGAAACTATGGCCGCGGCGATAAGTGCCTCGGTCAAAGCCTGGTCATTTGGTCGCCACCCCTTCATATTTTTGCTAATGAAATTAGTATGGGTCTTACCCGCCACGAATTGGGAATGCTCCAAAACATCTATAAGAAACCCAATGGAGGTGGTTATCCCCAAAATTACATATCCCTTCAGAGCCTGGATTATCCTCCTCCTGGCAATCTCCCTTGTCTTCCCCCAGGCAATGAGTTTCGCAAGTATAGGGTCATAGTGAGGGGTTACCTCATAACCTGAATAGACACCTGAATCCACCCTAATCCCAGGGCCCTGGGGCTCCTTAAGCCATCGGATCTTGCCAGGGGAGGGGAGGAAATCGCTGGTGGGATCTTCAGCATAAATCCGTGTCTCTATAGCATGCCCTCGGGGAGAGATACCCTCCTGGCTTAAGGTCAACCTTTCTCCTGAGGCAATTAAGAGCTGTTGTCTGACGAGGTCTATCCCCGTGGTGAGTTCCGTTATCGGATGTTCCACCTGGATCCTGGCGTTTATCTCCAGGAAAAAGAAATTGTCCTCTTGGTCCAACAGAAATTCCACCGTCCCCGCATTGGTGTATCCGGCTGACTTTATCGCTAGCTTGGCTACCTCTCCCATCTCCCTCCGTAGCTCATCAGTTAGAGCCGGTGAAGGGGTCTCCTCCACCACTTTCTGATACCTGCGCTGGATAGAACATTCCCGTTCAAATAGATGAACCACCCTGCCAAATTCATCCGCCAAAACCTGAAACTCCACATGATGCGACTCCTCAATATACTTCTCCAGATAGACCGACTCATCACCAAAGGCGAACTTCGCCTCACGCCTCCCGGCGGCTACGGCCATGTCCAGCTCTTTCTCATCCCTCACAATGCGCATCCCCTTACCGCCGCCGCCGAGTGAGGCCTTCACCAGAACTGGATAACCCAGCTTGGCTATGGCTTGGCGAAAATCCTCCGCCTTCTTGCCGACAACTGTCATACCGGGGATTATGGATATTCCTGCCCTCTGCATCGTTTGGCGGGCTGCCACCTTGTCTCCCACCAACCTGAGTGCCTTTGATGTTGGCCCCACAAATGTGATCCCCGCCTCCTCGCATCTTTGGGCAAAATCAGGGTTCTCGGCGAGGAAACCATAACCAGGATGGATGGCATCTGCCCCAACCTTTTGAGTCGTCTCAATGATACGGTCCATATTAAGATAGCTCTCCCCCGGCGGTGGCTCCCCGATGCATACGGATTCATCGGCCAGCCTCACCCATAAGGAGGATTTATCAATTGTGGAATAGACCCCCACCATCTGAATGCCCAGCTCTCTACAGGCCCTGATAATCCGCACCGCTATCTCACCACGGTTAGCTATGAGCAACTTCCTAATCATTCAGAGCTCCAATTTGGCTTTCTCTTCTCCAGGAACGCCATCGTCCCCTCTTGGCCTTCATCAGATATCCTTAAGCCAGCAAGCACCCGTGCCGTATACCCCCTTGCCTCCTCAAGGCTTAATTTGGGCACATCCCTGAGAAGGTCCTTGCATATCCCTGTGGCCTGAGGTCCACTGGAAAGCAGTTGGTTTACTAAGTCATCCACCGCCTTATCAAGTTCTTGCGGGGGAACCACTTGGTTGACGAGCCCAGCAAGCAAGGCTCTCTCCGGAGAGAGCCTCTCCCCGGTCAGAAAGAACTCCCTGGTCCTCCCTTCACCACATTTCTTTATTACATAAGGTGATATGGCGGCAGGGACAAGCCCCAGCTTTACCTCGGAAAAACTAAACTTGGCGGCCGATGAGGCGATAGCGATGTCGCAAACGGCCACCAATCCGGTCCCCCCTCCGATAGCTGCCCCATTAACCCGGGCAATCGTTGGCTTTGGCAAAGAGTAAATGAGATAAAACAAATCGGCGAGCTTAAGCGAGTTTTTAACATTCTCTTCAAACGAATAATCTTTGACTTTACGCATCCAATTTATATCCGCCCCTGCAGAGAACGACTTCCCCTCTCCGGTCAAAACGACGATCCGCACATCTTCCCGCCCCTTGATCTCGGCAAAAACATCAGTTAACTCCTGAATCATCTGGTCATTGAAGGCGTTATGCACCGCTGGCCTATTAAAGGTAATCCTGGCCACCAACCCATCTATTGTGTAGAGTATAGTTTCCAATTGCGCGCTCCCCCTTCGGTTATGTAGCAATCCCTACCCATGCTTCAGAACCTATGTAAAACCCAAACGAGCCTTCACTCCCCTTGATCTAAGGTTAGCCAGCCTCATCCCTATCCCCCGAACTCTATAGATAGTGTCTGTCCGGAATTCCAGTTTTGAGGGAAATGTCATTGGGAGGAGTGAGGAACGAACGACGAAGCAATCTTTTTATTTCCAGGAGATTGCTTCGCTCCTTTCAGTCGCTCGCAATGACGGAAATATTTCAATTTTGGTAGTTTTCGGACAGACACTAGATAGTTACAATTCTTGATTGGCTTATGCCGGGCACTAACTTATCTCCACCCACTTTGTCCTGATTTCGTAAATCAGGGGGACCCAAGTATCTTCCTCATAAGATCTCAGCGAAATTGGAACTGGCTCTATTCTTGGATCTATCTTGTAGGCGAGTTCAAAAAGTTTGGTGCCCTCCTCATATCGGTCATTCCCAAAATCAGCAGAAACGATAGCAACATCAATATCGCCGTACTCGTATGTTTTCCCATTGACTTGTGACCCATATAAGACTGCTTTAGCAACTTTTATATTTTGCCTTTCAATTACCTCTATAAACCTCTTGATTTTTTCTACAATCCCCGCCTTAACCACCTAAATGCCTCCTTAACCTCATCTAACCCGAATTATTCATCAGAACCCATACGGTGGCTTCGAATGACCAATAGCTGAGTGGTCAGATCCCCTGATCTGACTGGGGCAGAACAGGGGTTCTGCCACCTCGGTTTGAATAGGGATATTCCCTTGCTCGAAAAAGACTCTCTGCTGTCTCCATATCATATTCTGCCCGATCAATTCAATATTTCACTGTCCTTCCTACATTAAACTCCATCTAAATCCTTACATCCTGAAGACCCCAAATCTATGATCTGGTATGGGAGCATTGAGGGACATTGATATTCCCAGTCCCAGCACACTACGAGAATCCAAGGGATCAATTATTCCATCATCCCATAACCGGGCAGTAGAATAATAGGCGTTGGACTCTTCTTCATATTTCTTGAGTATGGGTTCTCTTATTCTCTCTATGTCTTCTGGAGTTAATTTTTCTCCTTTTCTCTTCAGTTCCCTTACCTTGATATCAGTAAGCACACCAGCCGCCTGTTTCCCACCCATTACACATATCTTGGCATTTGGCCACATAAAGAGGAGTCTGGGGTCATACCCCCTGCCGCACATACCATAATTACCTGCTCCATAGGAATTACCGACAATCACAGTAAATTTGGGCACATCAGCATTGGCGACAGCATGGATCAACTTCGCACCATCTTTTGCTATTCCACCGTGTTCATATTTCTTACCGACAATGAAACCGGTAATATTCTGCAAGAATATAAGTGGTATCTTTCTCACACTACACAAAGAGACGAAGTGGGCACCTTTTTGAGAGGACTCTGAGAAGAGCACTCCATTATTAGCGAGTATGCCCACGGGATAGCCCATAATCCGAGCAAACCCACAGACGAGTGAAGTCCCATATAACTCCTTAAACTCATGGAACTCACTCCTATCAACAATCCTTGCTATTACCTCCCGCATATCAAAGGGCTTTTTTAAACCTTTCGGTATTATGCCATATAATTCCTCCGGGTCATATGCGGGCTCCTCTGGTTGGGTGCGCCCCAGTTCGAACCTCTTTGGCGGAGATAGATTCTGCACGATATTCCTTGTTATCTCCATAGAGTGGGCATCATCTACGGCGTAATGGTCAGCCACCCCCGATATGCGGCAATGCACATCTGCACCACCAAGTTCCTCGGCAGTTACCACCTCACCGGTTGCCGCCTTAACCAGAGGGGGGCCCCCAATATAGATCGTCCCCTCTCCTTTAACAATGACCACTTCATCGCTCATCGCTGGTTGATATGCCCCACCAGCAGTACAGAACCCCACCACTGCGGAGATCTGGGGGATATTCATTGCCGACATCCGGGCCTGGTTGTAGAAGATGCGCCCAAAATGATACTTATCAGGAAAGGTCCCGGCTTGCAGGGGGAGGAAAATCCCCCCTGAATCCACAAGATATATGCAGGGCAACCTGTTCTCCATAGCTATCTCTTGAGCCCTTATATGTTTCTTGATGGTCTCAGGGGTATAGGTTCCCCCCTTCACTGTGGCATCGTTGGCCACAACCATAACCTCCCTCCCATGAATCACCCCTATCCCCGTCACTATCCCCGCCCCAGGATGCCCATTGTTATGCATACCCCAACTGGCCAGAGGAGACAACTCGAGGAACGGCGTATTGGGGTCAAAAAGCAACTTCAGCCTATCCCTGACAAACAGCTTACCCCGGGCCTTATGCTTTGCATGCATCTTGGGAGGGCCACCCCCCTTCACCTCCCTTAGCCTATCCTTAAGCTCTCTAACCAGCCCTTTCAGATGTTCCTTGTTCGCCTTAAACTCTGGGCTGTTTGGATTTATCTTTGATTCTATGCGATACATCTCAGTTTGTTGAGTTCATTGAGTCTATTGAGTCGTTGAGTCATTTAGTCTCTGAGTCCGTTGGGCCTATTGGGTCTTTGAGTTCTGAGTCATTGAGTCCGTTGGGTCTTTGAGTCGAGGAGATAGGTGATGAAACCGGAAATTAGCTTGGCCACTTCTTCCGCCTTTGCATATAGCCTATCAAAATCATCCTGGGTGACATACCCTTGATCAAGCGCCACCCACAGTTGACTCTGAACCTCTGCGAGAGAACCTTTAGCTATCCATAAGAACCTTTTAAACTCACGGTCGCTACTCCTGGCAAACCCTTCTGCGATATTAGACATCACAGAAATACCTGCCGCCTGTATCTGTTCCCTGAACCTGAAATCTCGATAAAAGCCATTATTACCCCTTATGGCCTTATATATTTTGTTGACCAAATCCCTTGCCCCTTGCCAAGCTTTTATGTCTTCGAATCTTTTGATCTTCATCACTCGGCGGCCCAAGGATTTCTATGACTCAACGACTCAATGAGTCCTGACTCAACACACCCTTGTACCCATAATTGAGGATGCCTGTTTTGCCCTCTTCTTGAACCCTCCGGAAAACAAGCCGCACCGACTTCCCAATCTCTACCTCCTCCGGCCGGCAGTCCACCACTTGGGTGGTTATGCGCGCTCCATCACTCAACTCCACCACAGCTACCACATAGGGTGTCTGGGTAGCGAACTGCTCAGAAGCAACCCTAATTACCGTGAAGGTAACCACCTTCCCCTTATCGCTCAACCGCACTTTTTCAAATTCCTTTGACCCACATTGTGGGCAGACAGGCCTAGGGGGGAAAAGAATCTTACCGCAGGATTTGCACCTACTCGCCTCCAGCCTGAATCTTTGGGGTATCTCCCTTGTATACCTTGGCACTGGCATAATAACCTCCGTTTGTTGAGTGCGTTGAGTCTATTGAGTCATTGAATCTGTTGAGTCTATTGAGTTTATTGAGTTGTTGAGTCAAAGTGGTGTAGGGTTTAGCGAAATCATTCCGATGACATAGTTTAGAGCCAATGCTTCATAAGGATGAGGCCAACTTCTGCTCCAGCTTCCTGCCCGTCCATTTGTATCTGACTAAGTTTCTCACTTTCTGCCAATTTCTCGTATACTTACAGACTCAATGACCTAACTACGCAATGACTCAAGCAACTCCAAATATGTGAACCACTGACGATGCCCCTGAACCACCCATATTTTGGGCAAGTCCAATCTTGGCCCCCTTTACTTGCCGCTTGCCGGCATCGCCACGGAGTTGCTCCACTATTTCCACCGCCTGCGCTACCCCGGTAGCTCCCACGGGGTGCCCCTTGGACTTGAGGCCCCCCGAGGGATTAATGGGAATCTTGCCATCGAGGGCTGTATAACCCCTTGCGGTAAATTCCCCCCCCTTCCCTCTCTCTGCAAAACCCATCTCCTCGATTACACATATCTCTGCGATGGTGAAACAATCATGAACCTCGGCCACATCGATCTTTTCCGGCCCAAACCCCGCTTGTTTAAAGGCCTTCTCCGCTGAGACCCTAACTGCCTTCAGAGCGATTATGTCCTCCCTCTGATGTAAAGCCAGATAGTCCGTGGCCGCTGCGGAGGCAAGTATCTTCACAGGCAGGTCAGTATATCTCTTTGCCTCTGCAAGAGGACAAAGTATCACCGCGGCGGCGCCGTCTGTCACCGGGGAACAATCCAGCAGGGTAAGCGGATCTGCCACCTTAGTGGAGTTGAGCACCGTATTAACCGTAATCTCCATCTGATATTGAGCATTGGGGTTTAGTGAGCCATTTTTGTGATTTTTCACCGCCACCAAGGCAAGCTGTTCCCTCGTTGTCCCGTAGCGGTGCATATGGGCGCGGGCGATCGTTGCATATAGGCCGGGGAAAGTCATCCCCTGATAGACCTCATACTCCTGGTCGCTGGCCGTGGCCAAAGCATAGGTCACATCTACACCATCCCACATCTTCTCCACCCCTCCGGCAAGGACAATATCGCTCATCCCAGATGCCACCTCCATAAGACCCTGGCGTAAGGCCATCCCCCCAGAGGCACAGGCGGACTCAACCCTTATTGCCGGAATGGGGACAACTCCCAAGTAGTCGGCCATCAGGGCCCCGATGTGCTCCTGACCCACAAACAAACCAGCGGTCATATTGCCCACATACATCGAGTCTATGTGGTCAACCCCAGCATCGGCTATGGCCTTAAGCGCGGCCTCGGCAAAAATATCGCGGATCGAACTGTCCCATAGCTCCCCAAACTTTGTCATTCCCACCCCAATAATGGCGACATCTCTCATTTCCCCCTCGCTTTCTCCTAAGATTCTAACCCCTAATTATTCATGCCCCAAAGACACGAGGCGGACAGACATAAATGTCTGTCCCTACAAAACAAGCACATAAATCATTAGCCTTGAAAGGGTTATGTCAATTCGTCTTCAGTCCATTAATAATTCGGGTTAATTTCCCATATTCTTAGTGACTTACGTCTTCATAGCTAAGAGCCCGCCTATCTATTCATAATTATCTTCCCCCTAAATTTGGCGTAGAGACCATAATCTAAATATATCGGGCTATCCTCCAAAAGCTCCCTCACTTTCATCGCCCTGTTCCTTACCTCCTCGATTCTCTCCGTAACCTTGAAGACAAATGCATCGCTACCTGCGCCCGAGCCAAATGAGGTGAGTAAGATAAAGTCACCTGGCTTGGCCACATCGAGGGTAGCAGACAAACCGGTTGGTGATGAGCCTGAGTAGGTGTTCCCCATCAACGGCACTACCCAACCAGGGTCAAGCTGCTCCTGGGAAAAACCAAGCCTCTTGCCCGCAGTTAACGGGAACTTGCCATTGGGCATATGGAAGACGGCATAAGCGAAATCGGCAGGTTTAAGGCCGGCCTTTTGCATAATCCCCCTGGCCGCACCCAAGATATGCTTGAAATAGGCGGGCTCACCGGTAAACCTGCCTCCATGGCGGGGATAGAAGGCACCCTCCCGCCTCCAGAAGTCGGCGGTATCGGTGGCATAGGAGTAAGTGGCGACAACCTCTGCCACCACCCCGGTTTGGCCAAAGATAAAGGCTGATCCCCCGGCTGATGCCGAGTATTCCAGGGCATCCCCAGGTGCTCCCTGGGATGTGTCCGCACCCACCGATAAGGCGTACTTGACCTCCCCTGCTTTCACCAAGCCCTGCCCCACCCACATAGCCTCAGTCCCTGCCTTACAGGCAAACTCGTAGTCGGCAATATGGACCTCAGGGGTTATCCCCAGGGCCTCAGCGACGATTGTGCCTGAGGGCTTTACTGCATAAGGATGGGATTCCGAACCCACATAGACAGCGCCTATTTCACTTGGCTTTATACCGGCCCGTTTAAGAGCATTCCTGGAGGCCTCAACTGCAATGGTGATCGCATCTTCATCAGGGGCGGGAACGGTCTTCTCCCTTAAGAGAAGCCCCCTTTTTATGCCCTCTGGGTCCGCTCCCCATTGGTGAGCAATCTCCTCCACTTTTATCCTATACCTGGGAAGGTATGATCCATATCCTACTATACCAACCATCTCACCCCCTTTATATGAACGCTGCCTTATATGGCCTTAAGGGCCTGGTCCAAGTCTGCAATTATGTCCTTGGGATCCTCTAAGCCAACAGAAATTCTCACAAAGCCTGGCTTTATGCCTACATTTAAACACTCCTCTTCCGTGTAAGTGGAGTGGGTCATACTCGCCGGGTGCTCTATCAAGGTATCCGCATCACCAAGGCTAACTGCCAATGTGCAGAGTTTAACCTTGTTCATCAAGGTCTGGCCTGCCTCTCTCCCCCCCTTCACATCGAACCCTAACATCCCGCCGAATCTGCTCATCTGCCGCTTGGCAAGTTCATACCCAGGATGTGAGCTCAAACCAGGATAGTAAATCCTCTCTACCTTGGGGTTGATTTGGAGGAACTGGGCCACTTGCAGGGCATTGACCGAGTGCCTCTCCATGCGCACAGCGAGGGTCTTCAATCCCCTGAGGGTAAGCCAGGCATTGAATGGGGAGATCGACGCCCCCACCTCGGTGGCCGTTTCCGCCTTGAGTTCCTTGATGAACTCGCCCTCTCCCACCGTAACACCTCCAATGAGGTCGCCGTGGCCCCCTAAATACTTGGTCAGCGAATGCACTACTATGTCGGCGCCAAGCTCAATTGGCCGCTGGAGGTAAGGGGTGGCAAATGTGTTGTCCACCACTAGCGGGATTTTGTGTTGGTGAGCGATCTGGGCACAGCCAGCGATGTCTATTATCTTTAAAGTGGGATTGGCTGGCGTTTCAGTATAGATAAGCTTAGTATTCCCCTTGATTGCCTTCTCCACCCGAGAGAGGTTGGTGGCATCTAAGAAGGTGACACTTATGCCCAATCTGGGGAGCACTTGAGTAAACTGAGAGTAGGTGCCCCCATAGATCGTGTCATCAGATACTACATTGTCCCCACTACCAGCCAAGGCTATTATCGTGGAGAATATCGCCGCTAACCCTGAGCCAAAGATCTCGCCTGCCTCGGCAGATTCCAAGAGAGCTATCTTCTTGGCCAGGAGATCAATGGTAGGATTCCCCACTCGTGTATAGATATACCCCTCCTCTTCCCCCTTAAACAGCCTTGCCCCATGCTCGGCATCTTTGAAGGCAAAAGTGGAGGTCTGGTATATGGGTGGCGTAAGAGCCCCCGTAACCGCATCGGGTTTCTGGCCACCATGAACCACTTTCGTATCTATTTCCATTATTCCCCCTTTCTTAACCACTTTATCTTTCCCCCTCTCCTCTGAGGTGCTGGGGGGAAGGAGACTGAATAACCTAATGGGATAAGAGCTTGTAACCGCTTGCCTTGCACACCAAGCAATTCGTTTATTTCCTCCTCTAAGGGGAGGGGACCAGTCATCCAACATGCTCCTAATCCCTCTGCATACGCAGCAAGCAACAGATTTTGGATTGCTGCGGCCACCGATTGGATATCGGTAAGATCGCCTTCGGGGGTCTCTGCCCTGTAAACAGAGATAGCCACCGGCGCATTGCCTAAGGTGGAGAAGAACCGCCTGGTATCCTCCAATATCGCGGGATTGCCATGGAAAACCAAGGAGACTACCCCTTTTATGTGTTTATCAAATGCCTGTTTGCTTAACTGCCTCAACCTTCTTAACTGTTCCCCCTTCACCACCACAAAGTACCAGTTCTGTTGATTCATCCCGGAAGGTGCCCACATAGCAATCTGCAAAATTCTCTCTATCAGCTCCTCTGGGACAACATCCTCCTTAAACTGTCTAACGCTCCTTCTCCCCTTTATGGCTTCATAGAGATCCATCATTTCTCAGACAGCTCGATGAGCACCCCACCCATACTCCGGGGATGGAGAAAAGCAATCTTCTTAGCTGTTACACCAGGCCGGGGGGATTCATCTATCATCACCACCCCTTCTCCCCTCAACTTAGTGATGGTTGCCGCAATATCCTCCACCTGGAAGCAAATATGGTGAAGACCTTCCCCCCTGGTGGCTAAAAACTTGCTTACCGGGCTCCCCTCACCAAGGGGTTGAAGGAGCTCAACCCCCACACCACCCGCATCAAAGGTGGCCACCTTGAGCTTTTGCGCCTCCACCTCGGTAACTTCTATGGGATGGAACCCCAAAAGCCCCTCCCAGATCTTGGTCCCCTCCTCAATATTCGCCGTTACAATCCCAATGTGATCGAGTTTCATTGGCTCACTCCATTTCCCACTCACGATTGACCTGCTTCAAATAAGCTTTCTCTTTCTCGCCTCCTCCTCCAACCAAGGTCTAAACTGGGGATGAGCGACGGCAATGAGGGCATTAACTCTCTCCCTTAAATTCTTCCCATGTAGATAGGCAATGCCATATTCGGTAACCACCCAGTGGACATCCGCCCTGGTCGTCACCACCCCTGCCCCCTGTTTAAGCCAGGGGACTATTCTGGATACCTCACCCCCTTTTGCCGTCGCTGGTAGAGCAATTATCGGTTTCCCCCCTTTCGATTGAGCGGCACCTCGGATGAAGTCAACTTGACCACCAAAACCAGAATATATTTTGAAGCCAATGGAGTCCGCACAAATCTGGCCGGTGAGGTCAACCTCTATGGCCGAGTTTATGGCCACCATATGTTCATTTTGGGAGATGACAAAGGGGTGGTTCGTATAGTTTGCCGGATGGAATTCAAATATGGGGTTATTGTGGGCATATTCATACACTTTCCTTGATCCCAAGAGGAAGGTGGCCACCACCTTGTAGGGATGTAAGGTCTTCTTTGCGCCAGTTACAGTCCCCGCCTCAATGGCTTCCACAATACCATCGGAGACCATCTCCGTATGAACTCCCAAGTCCCTTTTCCCCTCCACCGCCTTGAGGGCAGCATTTGGGATGCCCCCTATACCGAGCTGCAGAGTGGAACCATCCTCAACTATCTCCGCAATATACTCACCTATCTTCTTCTCTATTGCGGTGAATTCCTTGAGTTCAAGTTCAGGCAAATCACGGGAGACATCCACTATCTTATCCACCTGAGAGACATGGATGAAGGAATCCCCCAACGTCCTGGGCATCTTATCGTTGACCTCAGCGATAACTACCTTCGCACACTCGGTTGCCGCCTTGGAGACCAGACACTCAACCCCAAAGCTCATAAACCCATGCTCATCAGGGGGAGAGAGGTGCACAAACGCTATATCAAGCTGCATAAGGCCTGAGTAAAATAGGTCTGGGATTTCATACAAGAATACGGGGATATAGTCGGCACGCCCCTCATTTACGGCTGCTCTATCCCCGGGGCCGACGAAAAGTGAATTGTGCCTAAAATGGCCCTCCATCCCAGGCCCGGAAAGGGGATCCTCACCCAGCAAAAGGACATGGGTTATCTCCACCTCCTGCAGCTCATCCTTCCGATCCGCCAGTGCCTCCACCAACTGATAGGGGACAGCAGCATTGCCGCTCATATAAACCCTGTCCCCACTTTTTACCAGGGACACTGCCTCCTCCGCGGATGAGAGTTTGCTCTTATAATCGTCAAGCCAGCTCATTTCATATATCCCTTTTCCACTCTCCCCTTGTTCACATAGATGCCCCTTTTCACCCCCGGACACTCCTGAAGAGCCTTAGTCAACCCCAACTCCACCAAATATTTGAGATAAGGTATTATTGCCCCGGTCATCGCATGGGTTGCCGTCCTGGCTACCAAAGTGGTGGCGTTGGGCATACAAAAGTGGATTACCCCATCCACATTATAGATAAATTTGCCGGAAGGGGCAATCTTGGCCGTCTCCACACATCCCCCCTGGTCGATGGAGAAGTCCAAGATCACCGTGCCCTTGCGCATTGATTTAACCATCTCCCTGGTAACCAGGATGGGAGCCCTCCTGCCAGCCACGAGCACGGCACCGATGAGCACATCGGCAAACCTGACCAACTTTTCTATGTTATGCTTGGTGGCAAAGAGGGTGGTAACCCGACCGCCCAGCTCATCAGCGATGATCTTCAGCCTATCGCGGTCTATATCCATAACATAGACATTAGACCCGATACCAGCAAAGCTTTTTGCCGCGTTGCGCCCTAAGGTGCCCCCTCCTAAGATGACCACCTCCGCAGGGGGGATCCCCGGGATACCACCCAGCAGGATACCCCGCCCTCCGCTGGGGGACTCCAGCAATCTACCGGCTATCTGCACAGCAAGTTTACCAGCTATCTCGCTCATCGGAATAACCACGGGGAGCTTCCCATCAGCCTCCTGAATTATCTCATACCCAATTACGGTATTCTTCTTGGCGGTTAATGCTTGGAGCAACTCCTGGGGAGCGGTCACTAAGTGGAAGAAACCCGTCAGTGTCTGCCCCTCTTTTATCAGTTTGTACTCCTTCCTCCCCTGGGGAGGCCTTACCTTCAGGACAACATCTGCTCTCTTGTAGGCCTCTTCCTTGGAATAGACAATAGATGCACCGGCCTTCTCGTAATCCATATCAGAGAAACCAACCCCACCACCGGCGCCACTTTCCACATAGACTTGGGCCTGATATTCAACGAGTTCTTTCACCCCCATTGGGGAAAGCCCCACCCTGAACTCAGGTATCTCCTTAAACCTGGGCAACTCCTTTGGTATGCCAAAAATCATAATCTATCCTCCCCATCTTTGAACCAGTCCCTTTGGTTTCAGGCTTTCTCATTCTAAATTCTTCACCCCGTTAAATAGTGAGTCCGATCAAAAAATTAGAGGCGAAACAAAAATTAGAAGAAGAACTCGAACTTTTGAAACAAGCAAATATTTAACAGGGTGAATTTTACATTCGAAGCTTCGCCGGTTTGAAACCCCTATACTACCCTCTTCTCCTTATACTCCCCAAAGACCTCCCTCAATACATCACAGATCTCCCCTAAGGTGGCGTAGGATCTTACGCATCTAAGGATGGGCCCCATAAGGTTGCCCTGTCCCTTGGCCGCGGCGCGCAGTTGGCTGAGGGATGTCTCCACCTCTGGCTGGTTTCTCCTGGACTTCAAAGCCTGTAACTTGGCCCGCTGTTCCCTGACCACCTCTGGATTTACCCTTAGCGTCTCCCTTGGCTTTTCTCCCCCCTCAGCCACAAACTCGTTTACCCCAACGATGACCCTCTTCTTGGCCTCTAGCTCCCTTTGATATTTGTAGGCACTTTCCTGAATCTCCTTTTGAAAAAAGCCGAGTTCGATCGCCCGCAGTGCTCCACCCATCGCTTCCACCTTGTCTATATACTCCCTGGCCCCCTCCTCAATATCATTGGTAAGCCTCTCTATGAGATAGGAACCTCCCAGGGGGTCGATAACCTGGGGAACACCACTTTCATAGGCGATGATCTGTTGGGTGCGCAGGGCCAACCTCACCGCATCCTCACTGGGCAGGGCCAGGGCCTCATCGAGCGAGTTGGTATGTAAGCTCTGCGTCCCCCCGAAGACTGCGGCCAACGCCTGCATGGTCACCCTTACGGCATTGTTCTCCGGTTGTTGCGCAGTTAGGGTAGAACCCGCCGTCTGGGTATGAAACCTCAACCCCCAGGACTTGGGGTTTTTGGCCCTAAATCTCCCCCTCATAAGCTTTGCCCAAAGCCGCCTGGCAGCCCTGAACTTGGCCACCTCTTCAAAGAAATTGTTATGGGCATTGAAGAAGAAAGAAAGGCGCGGGGCAAAGGAATCGACGGCCAACCCCCGATCAATAGCTGCCTGCACATAAGTTATGGCATTGGCCAAGGTAAAGGCGAGCTCTTGGACGGCTGTCGCCCCTGCCTCCCTGATGTGATAGCCGGAGATCGATATGGTGTTCCACTTTGGAAGGTTCTCACCGCAATACTCAAATGTATCCACCACAAGCCTCATAGATGGTGCGGGCGGAAATATGTAGGTGCCTCTGGCGATGTATTCCTTCAAAATGTCATTCTGCACTGTACCCGCCAACAAACTTTTCTTTACCCCCTGTTTCTCGGCCAGGGTGATATACATCGCCAAGAGGATAGGGGAGGTAGCGTTTATCGTCATTGAGGTGCTTACTTTATTTAGGGGGATCCCCGCGAAGAGGGTCTCCATATCCTCCAGGGAATCGATGGCCACCCCTGTCTTACCCACCTCCCCCTCGGATAAGGGGTGGTCTGAGTCATAGCCCATCTGTGTAGGGAGATCAAAGGCCACCGATAGCCCTGTCTGGCCCTGGGCCAAAAGATACCTATATCTCTCGTTGGATTCCCGGGCTGTCGCATATCCCGCATACTGACGCACTGTCCAGAGCCTGCCGCAATACATAGAGGGATAGATCCCCCGGGTAAAGGGATACTCCCCCGGAGAACCAAGGTCCCTGGAGTAATCCAAATCTTTTATATGTTCAGGAGTACAGAGCATTTAAACCACCTAAATGCCTAAAGACCTAAATACCTAAAGACTTAGATCTTAGTTTTCTTCCTTTTTAAACTCCTATAGATTATGGTCGACAAGATTTTGATGATCTCTACACACTCTTCCAGATCTGGTGACACCCTCTTTTGAGGGATAAACCCTGCATCAATGATCATCTGCAACCAATATCTGGTTTCCTTCGCCTCCTTAAAGGCGATGTCCACCTTGTATATGAAGTCATTTAAGCTTAAGGAACCATCGGCTTCTTCCAGATTGGCCCCTACTGAAGTGCCTGCTTTGAAAACCTGTCTCCTAACTATCCTGCCCTCTTCAGTATTTGGCAACAACCTGCCAAGTCTTAGAATTCTCAAGGCAAAATTATAGGTTCTCCCTTTGAGCTCATCGCTAACGCTATATTTCTTCTCCATATTTTAGGCATTTAGGTATTTTGGACTTTTTAGGTATTTTCATTCCATCACCAGAAGGGTGTCCCCCCCATTCACCGGCATCCCCTTCTTGGCCAATACCTTTTTGACCTTGCCTTCCCGGGGAGCTTTCAATTCGTTCTGCATCTTCATCGCCTCGATAACCACCAACCCCTCCCCCTCCTTAACCCTATCCCCTGCTTTCACCTCTACCTCTACCACTAAGCCCGGCATAGGGGCGGCTATCGATTCCTCTACCGCCCGCTGGGAACTCCGTCTAAACTGGGCCAACTGCAAGGCCCTTTCATCCTCAACCTTTACAGGGAACATCTCCCCGTCCACCGAGACAAGGCCCTCATCCTCAATTGTCACATCATAGGACCTGTTTCCCGCTATCAAGGAGAGGTGTGATGGATTGCCCGCTTCGGCAACTGTTACCTCTAAGGGATCGCTGTCTATATAGGCTATGAACTTGTTCCCCTCCCTTTGCAAATCGATCTTAAATCTCTTATCCTCTACGGTGACGATATACGGCATCTACATTCTCCTCAACCCTGCCTGGCGGGCGGCAAGTTTCCATAGACTATAGCTGAAGTTAGCCATTTGTTGGGGGGGAAGGTTGCCCTTGTTTCCCAATGCATTGGCGATTACCGCAGCTATGGCGGCAATCCTTTGGTTTCCCCTCTCCTCCTTAGTGGCCCCCAAAAGCTTCTTTACAAAGGTGGTATTATATTCCCCCTTGATAAAATAGGGATTACGCATCACCTTTTGGTGGAACGGTATACCTGTTTTAATCCCCCTTATCTTGTATTCGGAGAGCGCCCTACTCATCCTTGATATGGCCTCACCCCGGCTGGGAGCCCAGACAAGAAGTTTGGCGATTAATGGGTCATAATAGACGGGGACCTCAAATCCAGCAAAGACGCCACTATCCACCCTGACCCCTAAGCCACCGGGCTCGGTGAGCTCAGTTATCCTGCCAGTTGAGGGCATAAAGTTGTTTGCCGGGTCTTCAGCCGCTATCCGACATTCTATGGCTGCCCCCCACAACCTCACATCCTCCTGGCGGAGGGAGAGGGGCTGGCCAGAGCTAATCTTCAGTTGTTCCTTGACGATGTCTATCCCGGTAACCAGCTCGGTGACTGGGTGCTCCACCTGGAGCCTGGTGTTCATCTCTAAGAAATAGAATCTCCTTTGCGGGTCCACCATAAACTCAACCGTTCCGGCATTTGTATACCCGGAAGCATTTACCGCGCGGAGCGCGATATTACCCATCTTTTCCCTAAGCTCTGCGGTCATAACGGGGGAAGGGGACTCCTCCACTAACTTTTGGTATCTGCGCTGGATAGAGCATTCCCGTTCACCAAGATGAATTGCATTCCCATAATTATCAGCGAGTATCTGAAATTCTATGTGCCGGGGAGATGCGAGATATTTTTCAATATAAACAGTTGGATTACCAAAGGCTGACCCAGCTTCAGAAGTTGCCTGCTTTATTGACCTGGCTAGTTCCCCCCTTTCCCTCACTATTCTCATCCCTTTGCCTCCACCCCCACCAGCAGCCTTTATGAGCAGAGGGAAACCTATCTGGGCTGCTACCTGCACCGCCTGAGCTTCACTGGAAAGCTCCTTATCACTGCCTGGGATTACCGGTATTTGGGCCGCCTCCATTGTCCGCCGTGCCTCAATCTTATCCCCCAGCAGCCTTATGGCCTTTGAACTCGGCCCGACAAATACTATCCCCTCAGACTCGCAGGCCTCAGCGAAGTGGGTATTCTCAGCCAAGAACCCATATCCAGGATGTATGGCTTCAGCCCCAGATCTCTTGGCCACCTCGATGATCTTATCGATGCGCAGGTAGCTCTCAGTCGCTGGCGGAGGGCCGATCTTATATGCTTCATCTGCGTATCTGGTGTGCAGGGCATTTCTATCCGCATCCGAATAGACCGTAACAGTTGTAATGCCCAGCTCCTTACAGGCCCTGAGCACTCGCACAGCGATCTCACCTCGATTGGCAACAAGAACTTTCTTAAACATCTCCTCTAATATGTTGAGCATTCACCAGGGGATCTTAGACAACCCCCTCCCAACAAAAAGAATTCCCGGGCCACGCTCCTGGGCACAAAATATAATTCTCCTGTTAAAAAGTCAAGATTTTATTCCCTGATTCCTAAAAAGCCTATCCAATGATAGGGAGTTAAACCTCTAACAAACCACCGCAGATGCTCTCCTGGAGGGAAAGGGCCTTTGCCCCATCCATGGACGCTGGAGTAGTCAACTTCTACCGCACTTTAGTGCGGGTTCGGAGCCTTTAGGCCCCTATGGGGCTAAAGCCCCAAAGAGGTTACCCCTCGCTTTTGCGGGGGTAGAAGTTGCGGGAAGCATCTCCTGATGCCGATCAAGAATGTGCTGTCAGGAGTTACCTCCTGACGGCACAAGGGCTCTACAACACTTTAGTGCAGGTTATTATGGAGTGTGGTAACTTCTGTTGACGTGGGCTGTGACAGGAGTCACAGCACTCCAAGGGGGCTAAAGCCCCAAAGTGGTTACCCCCCGCTTTTGCGGGGGTAGAAAAACCGTAGGGAGAGGGCTTCAGCCCTGTCCGAGAACGGACAGACCTGAAGGTTTGTCCCTACATTGGCTCTTCATTAGGGTATGAGCCGTTGGGGAAAAAAAGATAAAAGAAATCCTCAATCTTAGAGGGGGATGTTCCCGTGTTTTTTGGGGGGATTGGTGTCCCGTTTCTCCCCGATGAACTCCAGGGCCTCAATTAGCCGAGGTCTCGTATCCCGGGGAGGGATGATATCGTCGATGTAGCCCTTGCTGGCCGTGATGTAAGGGTTGGCAAACTTCTCCGTATATTCCCTCACCAACTTTGCCTTTAGAGCCTGTGGATCTTTTGCCTCCTTAAGCTGTTTCCTGTAGAGTATGTTGACGGCTCCATCAGGGCCCATAACGGCAATCTCCCCTGAGGGCCAGGCGAAGTTAACATCTGCCCGGGTATGCTTGGAGCTCATCACACAATAGGCACCGCCATAGGCCTTCCTGGTGATCACCGTTATCCGGGGGACGGTGGCTTCGCAGAAGGCATAGAGCAACTTGGCGCCATTCCTGATTACCCCTCCCCATTCCTGAGCCGTTCCCGGAAGGAAACCGGGAACATCGACAAAGGTGATGATTGGGATGTTAAAGGAGTCACAGAACCGCACGAACCTGGCCCCTTTTGTCGCCGAGTTGATATCCAGCACACCGGCCAGCACTGCCGGCTGGTCGGCCACTATACCCACTGACTTCCCCCCCAACCGGGCAAATCCCACAATTAGGTTCCGGGCAAAATGGGCGTGCACCTCCAGGAACTTCCCATCATCAACCACCCTCTTAATCACTTCCAGCATATCATAGGGCTGAATTGGGCTGGCCGGCACTATGGAGTCAAGTTGGGGATCGCGGCGCTGAGGGTCATCCGTGCTTTCGATCATTGGCGGGTCCTCAAGGTTGTTTTGCGGGATGTAATTTAAGAGCTCCTTGATCTGCTCCAAACATTCCACTTCGGAATCCACAGCAAAGTGCGCCACCCCGGACTTTTCATTATGCACCGTAGCTCCGCCAAGTTCTTGGAGTGTTATATCCTCGTGGGTAGCCGCCTTGACAACATCTGGCCCGGTCAAAAACATATAGGAGGTTTCCTTCACCATAAAGACAAAGTCAGTCATTGCCGGGGAATAAACCGCGCCACCGGCACAGGGCCCCATTATGGCAGAGATCTGCGGGACAACCCCGGAGGAGAGCACATTACGCAGGAAAACATCCGTGTAGCCGGCAAGCGAATCGACGCCCTCCTGAATTCTGGCCCCACCAGAATCCTTTATGCCGATGATGGGACACCCCTGTTTCATCGCCATATCCTGTAGCTTACATACCTTCTCCGCATAAGCTTTGGAGAGTGAGCCCCCAAAAACGGTGAAATCCTCAGAGAAGACGCAGACCGGCCTGCCGTTAATCCTTCCATATCCGGTGACCACCCCATCCCCCAACACCTTCTTCTTGTCCATATCAAAATCGGTGCAACGGTGGGTAACAAACATATCCGTCTCGTGGAAACTCCCCTTGTCTAACAGTAAATCTATCCTCTCCCGGGCACTCAGTTTCCCACTGGCATGCTGCTTCTCTAACCTTTGTTTGCCCCCCCCTAAGAGGGCCTGCCTCTTCAGATTATCCAGTTCTTTAAGCTTATCTTCCATTATCCTCACCTAATAAAATTGCCCTTTAAAATCAAAAAGCTGGCTTACCCGAATTGTTCACGGCGCGCCAAAGCCGCAACCAAACAATAGCCACGGATTACAGTGAAAAGAGGAGAGCCGAAAACCAAAAGACAATATACCACGGAAATTCACGGAATAACACGGGGGAAAAATAAGAATAAAATTGCATAAACTGCAGATGAACCCCGTTAAATAAAGGCGAGCTTGGGAATGCGATGATGTCTATTTTAACGGGGCGAACACAGATCTTCGCAGGTTAAAGAAAAATTTTTCAAAATATAGCTTTTCACTTTTAGATTTGTAGTGGTTATTCGTAATCCCCTTTTTTCTGTGCATAGTCCGTGGTTATCCGTGGTGAAATTACCACGGAATCTCACGGAAAAAGGCAATTGAGAATTAAGAATTAAGACAGATTTCACTGAAAAGCCGAAAGCCAAGAGGCGAAAATGGAAATTAGGAAAATGAGAAAATGGGAAAAGCCACAAAGCGGATAGCTGAATAGTCACTGCGGAGCCATTGCCTTCTCTGCACCTACTTTGCGAGCTTTGCGGTTAAAAAAGTTCGTCCAAAAAACAAGATCTTGCAAAAGGGTATTACAGATGTCTTCTGTTAACGAATTTCCTGCCCCGTTAGAGGGACATCAGCTATGTTCAACCGTCCACCGCAGTGCTAGCGGAGATGGGTAGGTGGCAGCAAGGTTTGGCGGCTTGGTGACAATGGCTATGATCCAAGGCCTTGTTCGCTTGCCCGCAAAGGGAGAAGACGAACCCGAATTCGTCCCTCGGTCACACTTACGATCACGCCTTTCTCAAGGGATTCCCCATACTGCTCAATAATGCTTTTTAAGTAACGGTTGACCATCTGAGGACGCATGTTGCGTAGGCGAAAAACAACAACACTGGGCAATTGGGCTCCACTGGCTGCTATCAACTCCCCGAAGTCCAGGTCATGGGTCAGGAGAATACACCTTTCTTCCCGTGCTTTTGTTAGAATCGCCGGATCCTCTAAGCGGTAAAGTCCTCCTTCGTAAAGATGCACTGCCTCATGCCCAAGTTCCCGAAGAAAAGCCACCGTTTTTGGAGAGATCCCCATATCAGCCAGAAACCTCATGCTGTGGCTGGCTCCAGAGCGTAGAGTGCCTCCTCGGCCAACCAAGCCGCATACCGTAAGGCCTGGTAAACATCTTCCGGCTCCAGGTAGGGATAAGCTTCGATGATTTCTTTTACGGTCATTCCATTAGCGACCAGATTCAAAATCAAAGAAACGGTCACCCGCATGCCCCGAATGCAAGCACGGCCCCCCATCACATTGGGGTCAAAGGTTATCCGGTCAAATCCCGGCACTGAAGCCACTCCGCTCTTTGCTGTAGCCTTTTCCTTCATAGTTACACCTCTAACAGAGCTAATTCCTCCTGTACTACAATCTTGTAGGGTGTTGGTTTTTTGACAAAGTTTTTCGTAGCAACCACAAAGACGCTAAGTTCGCAGAGAAAATAAAAAGCAAAAGAGAGATGAAATAAAATAATTAGTTAATAATCTTTAAACTCTGCGCCCTTTGCGACTTTGCCGCGGTATGAACATCTAAGGTTAAGCCTCCTAAATAGGGTTTAATTTCAGCTTACTTTCCTCCTGGCTCAGGTAACCCATACCAACCTTAGGGTCATGTTCAAAGATGAGTAGCCAGTGGCCGCTAAGAGCTTCATTTAATACCTTTCCCTTCTCCTTCATTGTATCGAGTGGATACAGATCGTAGCCCATCACATAGGGGGTTCTGATATGTGAGGTTGTGGGGATCAAGTCGCCCAGATAAAGGGCCTTCTTGCCCCGCGACTCCAGCAATACCATTTGGTGATCCCTTGTATGGCCCCCCGTAACTATTGTCCTCACCCCCGGGAGAAGCTCCCTATCCCCCTCGATCAACTCAAGCAATCCCGCCTCCTGGATAGGGACTAAATTCTCCTTTAAATAACTGGCATGGGTGCGCTCATTTGGATTGATCGCCTCCTCCCATTCGCCCCGTTGAATTACATACTTTGCCTGGGGAAATGTGGGAACTGACTTACCTCCGGCGAGGCAGGTATTGCCTCCGGCATGGTCAAAATGAAGGTGAGTATTGATCACCAGATCTATATCCTCCGGAGTTAACCCTACCCCCCTCAAGGCCCCAATCAAACCCTCTGCTCTCTGGACATTGAACCTCTCTTTAAACTTTTCGTCGTATTTGTTGCCTATCCCCGTATCTACAAGGACATTCTTGTCAGGGGTCTGAATCAATAGGCAGTTAAGCCCCAATTCGATCCGATTGGCCTCATCCGCGGGATTGAGCCTGTTCCAGATGGCCTTGGGGACTACCCCAAACATAGCTCCCCCGTCCAGCCAGAAAGTCCCATCGGAGAGGAGGAAAATGGCAAAATCTCCTAACTTCATTTCTTAATCACCTCCCTCGCCCATTCCACGATCTCAGATGTGGGGGTCCCCGGGCCAAAGAGCTTCTTGACGCCAACTTTTTCCAGCTTCTCCATATCTTCCCGCGGGATTATACCACCGCCGGAGACGATTATGTGACCTGCCCCCTTGTCCTGCAAAAGCTTAAGGATCCTGGGGAATATGGTCATATGGGCCCCGGAGAGGATTGATATCCCAATGAAATCCACATCCTCCTGGATTGCCGCCTCCACAATCTGTTCGGGTGTTTGATGTAAACCAGTGTAGATCACTTCCATGCCTGCATCCCGCAGGGCAGCGGCCACCACTTTTGCCCCCCTGTCATGGCCATCTAGGCCAGGTTTGGCTACCAGAACCCTTATCTTTCCCGCCATAATCACCCCCTTAACTATCAAAATATGAGTGGCTCCTCATACTCGCCGAATTCCTCCTTCAAGACATTACACATTTCACCGAGGGTGGCATAAACCCTCACCGCATTGAGTATTTTAGGCATTAAATTATCCCCATTATGAGCTGCGCTGCGCAGCTCCCTCAACCTTTCCTTCACCCTTTGGTTGTTTCTCTCCCTCCGCACTTGATTCAACCGTTCAACCTGATGCTTCTCTACCTCAGGTTGAATCTTAAGCAACTCCATCTTTGGTTGCTCCTCTTCTATAAATTCGTTTACCCCCACCACAATCTTCTGCCTTTTCTCTACCTCCCTCTGATAACGATAGGCTGATTCAGCTATCTCCCGCTGAAAGAAACCAGCCTCTATGGCCGGGATCACTCCACCAAAGGATTTGATTTTCTCAAAGTATTGGTAGGCTTGCTCTTCAAGTTTGTTGGTTAACGTCTCCACATAATATGAGCCCCCCAGTGGATCAATGGTGTTGGCCACCCCGGTCTCATAGGCGAGAAGTTGCTGAGTTCTCAGGGCAATCTTCACCGCCTTCTCCGCGGGCAAAGCATAGGTCTCATCCATCGAATTGGTATGTAAGCTCTGCGTCCCCCCTAAGACTGCGGCCAATGCTTGGAAGGCCACCCGCACAATGTTGTTCTCCGGCTGCTGCGCCGTCAAAGTGCAGCCTGCAGTCTGGGTGTGAAATCTCATTAGCCAGGAGCGGGGGTCCTTCGCCCCATACCTATTCCTCATCTCCCTGGCCCAGATGCGTCTGGCCGCCCTGTATTTGGCTATCTCCTCAAAGAAATCGAGATGTGAATTGAAAAAGAAGGAGAGCCGGGGGGCAAATTTGTCCACTGGGACACCAGCTTTTATCCCGTAGTCGACATAGGTAAAGCCATTTGCTAAGGTAAAGGCAAGCTCTTGCAGGGCAGTGGCCCCAGCCTCCCTTATATGGTAGCCGGAGATGGAAATGGTGTTCCATTTAGGGACCTGGTCTGAGCAATACCCAAGTATGTCCGTAATGATGCGCATCGAGGGCTCTGGCGGGTATATCCAGGTCTTTTGGGCCTGATACTCCTTGAGCATATCGTTCTGGATGGTTCCGGTCAATTGCTCAGAGGGAACCCCCTGTTTTTCGCCAACCGCTATATACATAGCCAACAGCATCGCCGCCGGAGGATTTATGGTCATCGAGGTGGAGATGCTCTCCAGGGGAATCCCATCGAATATTATCTCCATATCTCGCAAGGTATCCACCGCCACCCCACACCGTCCCACCTCCCCCAAGGAGAAGGGGTCATTTGAATCCCGCCCATACAAAGTTGGAAAATCAAAGGCAACCGAGAGGCCAGTCTGCCCTTGCTTCAGAAGGTATTTATACCTTTTGTTTGTATCCTCGGGGGTGCCGAACCCGGAGAATTGGCGCATAGTCCACAGCCTACCCCGATACATATTGGGATAGACGCCCCGGGTGAAGGGAAATTCCCCGGGGAACCCCAGGTCCTTTAGGTAATTCAGCCCCTCGATATCTTCAGGAGTATACAAGATTTCCACTGGTTCGCCGGAGACGGACTCAAACCGATAATCCCTTTCCTTACTTTTAGTTATACTTTTCTTCCATTTGTCCTTGGTAATCTTTATCTCTTTCATCTTCTTCTCACCAATGGGTTACATTTTTTATCCAGGTTAAGGGGGGCAGGGTTCAGGCATCCCCCCAAAGGAATAATAAGGGGAGAGGGGTAAAGAACAAAGAAGCGAACAAATCTATCTCCTTACCTCATTTATCACCCTCTGCGTGGGCGCGCAGCGACCTCCAGAAGCCCTCCTTTTCTGCTATTATATTTTATACGCAAAATTGGAAAAGTCAAGCCATAATATAAACAAAGTTTGGGGAGTGGGGGCCCCAGGCAAAAAAATGTTATTGGCTAAACCATAAAAAGCTTGACACTCCCCTGTGTAGAAGCTATAATATGTGAAATTATGCTCAAAGTGCTCATAGAGGAAGTTCTTAAAATTTGTCAAGAAAATGGGTTGTCTCAGGGGTTTGAGGGAATCATTCTGGGGCTCCCTCCCACCGCAGGAAGCTGGGGGGATTAAACCAAAATTGCATAAACCACAGATGAGCACAGATTAAACAAGAGTTTTCGCTAATATAGGTTTTCACCTTTTAGGTGAAAGAGAAGTTCAAACTCAATTTTTGTGAGTTTGTTATTTTCTATGGCTTGTGACAATCTGGTGAAACCTTGTGGTTTCATAATGCATAATCCGGTTTTAACGACATTGGCCCTTTCCTCGGAAAACCTGCAAGGTGAATAAACTGACGATGACCTTAGAAAACACTTCAAGATAGGATCTTCAATGGACTTAACACCTGAACAAAGGCTTATCCAGGAGATGGTCCACAAGTTTGCCTCCACCGAACTACAGCCAGTAGCCGCGGAGATAGATGAGGGGGCCTCCTTCCCCTACCAAGTGATTGAAAAGCTTTCCGAACTGGGCTTCTTAGGGATAATTGTCCCCGACAAATATGAAGGGGCCAACCTGGATACGGTGAGTTACTGTTTAATTATCGAGGAGCTTTCCAGGGTTTGTGGCTCAGTGGGGACTATCCTCATCGCCAACAATGCGCTGGTTGCTTACCCTATTCTCCGGTATGGGGGAGAGGCTCAAAAGAACCACTGGTTGGCCCCACTGGCCAAGGGCCAAATTATCGGGGCATTTGCCTTATCTGAAGGGGCGGTGGATACCGATCTCGCAGAGCTGGCCACCAAGGCGGAGAGGGTAGGGGATGAATATATCATCTCGGGAGGGAAGAACTTCATCGTCAATGCGGAGGCCGCCGGCCTCTTTATCGTCCTGGCCTCTACCCCCCAGGGCCCCACTGCCTTCCTCATAGAGAGGGGAAGCCCTGGCCTCAAGGTTACCAAGAGGGAGGATACCTTAGGGGGGAAAGCCTCCGGGATAGGCGACTTGGAGCTTGCAGAGGTTAAGGTCGGCAAGGAGAGCATCTTGGGTAAAGAGGGCGAGGGCCAGCAAATTAGCAAAGGGGCGCTTGACCTGGTCTATATAGGGATAGGGGCCCAGGCGGTAGGAATTGGAGAGGCAGCCCTGGAGGAGTCCATCCACTACGCGAAGGAGCGTCACCAATTTGGTCGTCCCATATGTGAGTTCGAGCTTGTGCAAAATATGCTTGTGGAGATGGAGATAAGGCTCTCTTCCTCCAGGCTGTTCGTTTATAATACGGCCAATAAATGTGCTGCCCAAAATAGCTGCACCACAGAGGCATCTTTGACCAAACTCTTGGCCACAGATGCTGCCGTCTTTGCTGGCACCAACGCCATTCAGGTTCATGGAGGATATGGCTATACAAAGGACTATCCCGTGGAGAGGTATTTTCGGGATGCCAAGTTTGCCCAGATCTGGCTTGGTTCTGCAATTAGACAGAAGGTTAAAATAGCAAAGGCTTTGCTGGAGAGATAAACTAAAATAGTGTGGGATAACACTGAAACTACTGAAATAACTATGAATTTAAAAATGCCCCCTTGTTTTAAGTGGAGTCCTTTGGATTCCTTATCATTTCAGTGATTTTCGGTGTTTGAGGCACAACCTGAGGCAATCCTATGATATTCAGCGAAATACACCAGAAATTCCAGGAAAAGGTGAGGGACTTTGCGCAAAATGAAGTGGCCCCAATCTCCAAGGAGTTGGACAAAGAGGCTAAATTCTCCTGGGAACTCTTCCATAGGATGGGAGAGTTGGGCCTATTAGGCATCCCCATACCCCAAAAATATGGTGGGGCAGGCCTGGACACGCTCTCTTATGCCATAGCAGTGGAGGAGGTAGGGAGGGTATGTGGCTCCAATGGGATAGTGCTGGCTGCCCATACATCGCTTACCTGCTATCCAATATACCTGGCGGGAAACGAGGAGCAAAAAAGGAAGTGGCTTATTCCGCTTGCCCGAGGAGAAAAAGCAGGCGCTTTTGGATTGACGGAGCCAGACGCCGGCTCCGATGCTGCGGCCACCAAGACTACGGCCAAACTCGTTGACGGCAAATATGTGATCAATGGGACTAAAAGGTTTATAACTTCGGGTTATATAGGGGAGATAGTCCCCTTTGTGGCCACAGAGGATCCCTCCAAAAAACATCATGGCATCTCTGCATTTGTTGTGAAGAAGGGAACCCCCGGGTTCTCCCCTGGTCGGGATGAGAACAAACTTGGGCTGAAGGGCACCCATACATCCGAGCTCGTCTTCGAGGATTGCGTCATACCCCAGGAGAACAGGCTGGGGGCCAGTGGCGATGGATTCAAGCTGTTTATGCAGACCCTCGATGGGGGGAGGATATCCATCGGTGCCTTGGCCCTGGGGATCGCCCAGGGAGCTCTTGATGCCTCCATCAATTATGTGCGAGAACACGAGAGCTTAAGGAGATCCCAACTAATCCAAGGGCTCATAGCTGATATGGGCACCTACATTGAGGCCGCACGGGGGTTGATCTACGATGCTGCAGTTTTAAAGGATCGAGGTTTGCCTCTTACCAAAAAGGCCGCTATGGCCAAGCTCTATGCCTCTGAGATTGGAATGTGGGTCTGCTCCAAGGCAGTAGAACTACACGGGGAACAGGGGCTCACCAGTAAATATCCTGTAGAAAGGTATATGCGGGATGAAAAACTAATGGAGATTGGAGAAGGGACTTCCGAGATCCAACGGATAGTGATTGCCAGACAAATCTTGGGGCGATAACCCCAGGCATCCATTATTGGTCTCCTTCGTAGGATTTCACCGACCTGTTGCACCGCAATTCCCTCCCCGTTTGGGTTACGGTGAAATTACTACTCGGTCACTAAATAGATTACATGTCATTGCCAGCCCCGTTAGATAATAATCTCTCTCAATGTCAGATTCTCCTGAGATCTCTAAGATCTCATCGATATCTAACGGGGCCAGCGCAGCGAAGCAATCCAAACCTCTGAATGGGGGTTTAGACTATGAGATTGTTCGTCGCGGAGCTTGTGCTGAGCAATAGCGAAGTGCTCCTCGCAATGACAATTGAAACACCAATGTGTAAACTATAATGTGCCCTGAGTAATATGATTAAAACATAATTCGCTTTTTAATTCTTGATTCAACGGAAGGAGGAAATTATGGATTTTGACTTGACGACTGATCAGAAGATGCTGCAGAAGATGGTGCGCGAGATTGCCACCAAGGAACTGGAGCCGGTAGCTCCAGAGATCGATAAGTCCCGCGAATTCCCCTGGGATAACATCAAAAAGCTCGCTAAACAGGGGCTTTTAGGGGTAATAGTTCCTGAGAAGTATGGGGGGGCGGGATTTGACTTCATCTCACTGGCCATTGCCATTGAGGAGATCTCCCGGGTCTGTGCCACCACAGGGGTGATTGTGGCTGTAAACAACTCCCTTGTTGCCTATCCCATATATCACTTTGGGAACGAATCACAGAGGAAGAAGTGGTTGCCTCTGTTGGCCAGTGGCCAAAAATTGGGGGCCATTGCCATTACCGAACCAAATGCCGGCTCTGATGTTGCCTCAATGGAAACCACCGCAAAACCCGAAGGCGATTACTATGTGCTCAATGGGACAAAAAGGTTTATCACCAATGGAGGTGAAGCGGATATCTACGTGGTATTTGCTTATACTAACAAGGATCTAAAGCATCATGGCATATCCGCATTTGTGGTGGAAAGGGATACCCCTGGCTTCTCTCTGGGGAAGCATGAGGATTTGATGGGCATCAGGGCCACTGCCAACTGTGAGTTGATATTTGAAGATGTTAACATCCCCAAGGAAAACTTGTTAGGTGAAGAAGGACAGGGGTTCAAGATCTGTATGCATACCCTGGATGTATCCAGGATTGACATTGGAGCTCAGGCAGTAGGCTTGGCACAGGGGGCTTTAGATGCCACTATTAGTTATGCCAAAGAGAGAAAGGCATTTGGGAAGACCTTGTCCGAATTCGAGATGATTCAGTCAATGATTGCGGAGATGGCCACGCAGATCCAGGCAGCGAGGCTGCTTGTTTACTATGCTGCCTTCTGCAAAGATAAGGGAATGCCCAGATTTTCCAAAGAGGCTGCCATGGGAAAGTGGTTGGCATCTGAAGCCGCGGTAAATGCGACCAAGAAGGCCGTTCAGATTTATGGGGGATATGGCTACACTAAGGACTATCCCGTGGAACGCTTTTACCGGGATGCCAAGATAATGGAACTCTATGAGGGCACCACGGAGATACAGAAGATAGTGATTGCCAGATCCCTTTTGAAGTAAACAATTATCAATTCTGAAATGTCAACTTGATATTATAGGATTACAAAAGAGGACTCAATGTTGCTGAGTCAAAATCCCCAGTAGCCACAGACTTCAGTCTGCGTTTTGTCGCAACCTAAAGGTTGCGGCTACCATTTTGGAGGGTCTGCGAGTTTATCGGAGTCCCAGGGAGATTCTGGTTGGGTAGGAACCTACCAGTACGAAAATCCTGTCTGAAAAGCCTCGCAGTTTAGGCTAAGTTCAGTTAAAGAGGAGGGGTAATGGATATAGTTGTTTGCTTAAAAAGGGTCCCAGAAACAGCCGAAGCAGAAATTAAGATAGACGGCTCGGGGAAAGCCATAGAAAAGGAGAGGTTAACCTTTGATATAAATGAATCCGATAATTACGCCCTCGAGGAGGCTATTCTCCAAAAGGAGAAATGGGGGGGGACAGTTACCCTCGTTTCCCTCGGCCCTCCTGACTGTGAAGATACCCTCAGGATGGGGCTGGCCAAGGGAGCGGACCAGGCCATCAGGCTAACCGACGAGAAATTCGAGGAACTTGATGGATTTGCCACTGCTCAAATACTGAAGAACGCCATAAAGGATGTAAAATTTGACCTTGTCCTTACCGGCTGTATAGCCACAGATGATGGATATTCTCAAGTGGGGCCCACCCTGGCGGAGCTTCTTGATATACCCCATGCTGTCCTGGTTACCAAGATCGATGTGGAAGAGGGAAGAGCAATTATCCAAAGAGAGCTTGAAGGAGGATTGCTGGAAGCGCTCGATATCAGGCTTCCTGCTCTCTTCGCCGTCCAAACCGGGATAAATGAACCAAGATATGCATCTCTCATCGCCATAAGAAGGGCAGCAGCAAAGGAGATTAAGGTGCTCAATGCCCAGGAGATTGAAATGGAAGAACCAACCGTAAGGACGATATTGGAAAGCTTATCCCCGCCACCGGTGGGGAAGAGGGCGGAAGTCTTGGAGGGAAGTGCAGATGAGACCTCAGCAAAGCTTGCCCAAATTTGCAAAGGGAAGGGGATACTGTAAGAAGTTCATAGAGTTAACTCAGTTTATTGAGTTCGTAGAGTTACTACTGGGAGCGTAAAGTAGATTGCATGTCATTGCGAGCCCCGTTAGATAATAATCTCTCTCAATGTCAGATTCTCCTGAGATCTCTAAGATCTCATCGATATCTAACGGGGCGAGCGCAGCGAAGCAATCTGAAAACACCGAATACTTGTTGAGACTACGGGATTGCTTCGTCGCGGAGCCTGTGCTGAGCAATAGCGAAGTGCTCCTCGCAATGACACTTGAAATAGCAATGTGTAAACTATAATGTGGCCGGAGTAATAACTCAACCAACCCAATGGACTCAAGTGACTCAACAAACTCAACATGGGAGGAAAAATGAGCAAAATATTTGCCCTTGTGGAACATAGAAAGGGCCAGATCCAAGATGTTACCTTTGAGCTGTTCACCAAGGGCAGAGAGTTGGCTCAGGGGCTGGATGCCGAACTGGTTGCTCTGCTTCTGGGGCACAACGTAGGGGAAATTGCGGAGAGGATAAAGAAGGAGTCCCATCAGGTGCTTTCCGTGGATAGCAAGTTACTTGCAGAGCCCAATGCGGAGGCCTATCAGATTGTTCTCTCCCACATATTGCAGGAACAAAGACCTTACTTGACCCTTATTGGACATACGGCACTGGGCATGGATCTGGCGCCATCGCTCGCCGCTTCCCTGGACATCCCCATTGCTACGGACTGCGTGGAGATCGCTCTGGAGGACCACCGACTAATCACCACAAGGCAGCCCTATAACGGCAAACTCAATGCCCGGGTCTCCTTTGCAGAAAGCCCTGAGGTACTCATTACCGTAAGACAGGGCTCCTTTCCTCCCCAGAAGGGGGACCTCTCCGCCAAGATCGTGGAGATTCCCTCGCCACTAAAGGAGGAACCTGCCTACAGGAGGTTTATCGAATACATTGAGGCCGCGGTGGGGGAGGTCGATATAACCCAGGCCGATGTCATCGTCGCTGTGGGCAGGGGGATCAAGGAGAAGGAGAATATATCCCTTCTCCAAGGGCTGGCCGACAGCCTGGGGGGGGTTCTTGCCTGCTCCAGACCCATCGTCGATGAGGGGTGGTTGCCCAAGGATAGGCAAGTGGGCAGTTCAGGGAAGACGGTGAAGCCTAAATTGTATTTGGCTGTGGGCATATCAGGGTCCTTTCAACACATTATGGGGATGAAGAACGCCGATACGATAGTGGCCATTAACAAGGATCCAAATGCACCCATATTCAATGTGGCAGATTATGGGATAGTAGAAGATCTGTTTAAAGTCGTCCCTCTGCTTAAGAATAAGGTTACGGAACTGAAAGGGTGAGGTAGTGGATAGAATAGGTGTGTTCGTATGCCATTGTGGAATAAACATCTCGGCAACTGTAGATGTCCAGAAGGTAGTCGAAGAGATCAGGGACTATCCAGGGGTCATTCATGTTGAAGATTATATTTATATGTGTTCAGATCCTGGTCAGAACCTCATTAAGGAGAGAATAAAGGAGAAGAATCTAAGTGGGGTAATAGTTGCCGCTTGCTCGCCCACCCTTCACGAGACAACATTTAGAAGAACGGTAGCCTCAGCAGGTCTAAATCCTTACCTTTTCGAGAACGCCAATATCCGTGAACAATGTTCATGGGTTCATGAAAATCGCCAATGGGCCACCCAGAAGGCGCTCAGAATCATCAAAACCACCGTGGAAAAGCTCAGGCTGGATGAGGCCCTTATCCCCATAAAGACACCTATCACCAGACGGGCCTTGGTGATTGGGGGGGGTATAGCCGGCATACAGGCATCCTTGGATATAGCTGATGCCGGATACGAGACCATCCTCGTGGAAAGGGAACCCTCCATAGGCGGGCATATGGCGCAGCTCTCGGAGACCTTTCCCACCCTGGACTGTTCCCAGTGCATTCTCACACCAAAGATGGTGGATGTGGGCCACCATGAAAAGATAAGGCTGTATACCTACTCAGAGGTAGAGGAGGTCTCCGGCTATGTGGGCAATTTCAAAGTCAAGATCAGAAAAAAGGCCCCCTTCGTGGACTGGGATAAATGCACCGGATGCGATGATTGCACAGAACCCTGCCCAGTGGACATAAGAAGCCAATTTGATGTTGGCTTAATACCTCGTAAGGCAATATATAGACCTTTCCCCCAAGCCATTCCCAACAAATTTACCATAAGCAAATTTGGTCTTCCCCCCTGCAGGTTGGCCTGTCCGGCGGGAGTAAATGTCCCCGGCTATATCAATCTCATCAAATTGGGAAAATACAAGGAAGCCCTCGCCCTGGAGAGGGAGGCAAACCCCTTCCCCGCGGTATGCGGCCGGGTATGCACCCACCCCTGTGAGGGCGAGTGTGCCCGTGGCCAGGTAGATGAACCCCTCTCTATAAGGGCGCTAAAGAGGTTCATAGCTGATAAGGAAACGGAAAGGGAAACCCCTCAGCTTCCTCCGCAAAAGGAAAGCAAGGTGGCCATTATCGGCGCAGGGCCATCAGGCCTTTCCTGCGCCTCCGAACTGGCCAAAAAAGGGTACAGAACCACGGTCTTCGAGGCCCTCCCGGTGGCTGGGGGGATGATGAGGGTGGGGATCCCGGCATTTAGATTACCTAGGGAGGAACTGCAAAGGGATATAGATTACATCAAAGGTTGGGGAGTAGAGATCAGGACGAATACCCCGGTGCAGGATCCGGAGGGCTTAAGGAGAGAGGGATGGAATGCGGTTTATATTGCCACAGGTGCACCCATTGAAAGGAAGTTAGGAGTAGAGGGCGAGGATTTAGCGGGGGTTCATTACGGGATAGAATTCTTAAGGAGAATAAACTTAGGGGAGAAGGTTGAGGTGGGAGCGAGGGTGGCCATAATAGGGGGAGGCAATTCTGCCGTTGATGCGGCCAGGACCGCCTTGCGGTTAGGGGCAAAAAAAGTCACCATCATCTATCGCCGCTCAAGGGTAGAGATGCCCGCGATTGAGGAGGAGATAGAAAGGGCAGAGAAAGAAGGGGTGAAGATAGAATATCTGGCAAACCCTAAACGGATAATAGGGGAGGGGGGAAAGGTCAGCAAGATGGAATGCATCCGGATGAAGCTGGGGGCTCCCGACGCCTCAGGGAGGAGATCCCCCCACCCCATCCAGGGGTCAGAATTCACCATTGGTATCGATACCGTAATCCCCACAATTGGCCAGACACCAGATGCCTCCTATCTACCAAAGGGTACAAACCTGAGATTAACCGAGGGATGGAACAGCCTGGTAGTTGAGGAAGGTACCCTGCAGACCACCGTTCCCGGCATATTTGCCGGTGGTGATGCGGTCACCGGGCCAGCCACCGTAATAGAGGCGATCGCCCAGGGGAAGAGGGCGGCAGTCTCCATAGATAGATACATCCAAGGGGTTGATCTCCAGGAGGGGAGGGGAAAGGTGGTAAAAAAGGTGGACCCCCGTTCTATCTGGACAAAGGGTATACCCCAGCAGAAAAGGGAAGAGGGGAGATTCCTGGAGGTCTCTGAGTCCCTCAAGGGATTTGCCGAGGTAGAATTGGGATTGACCGAGGAACAGGCGAAAAAGGAAGCGGAGAGATGCCTTAACTGTGGAGGATGTGCTGAATGTTTGGAATGCGTGCAGGCCTGTAAGGCGGAAGCCATAAACCACGGCCAGGAGGATGAAATCCTGGAGGAAGAGGTGGGAGCCATTGTGGTGGCCACCGGATACGAATTATACCCGGTGGAGAAGATGACAGAATACGGGGGGGGAGAGTATAAAGATGTGATCAATGGACTGCAGTTTGAGAGGCTCCTCTCCGCCTCCGGGCCAACTCAAGGTGAGGTGAAGAGGCCTTCAGATGGTCAGGTCCCCAAGAGGGTGGCTTTCGTCGCCTGTTCCGGCTCCCGGGACCCAAAGCATCATCTTCCTTACTGTTCAAAGATATGCTGTATGTATACGGCAAAGCATGCCCTTTTATACAAGCACCATGTCCCTGACGGGGAGGCAGTCGTCTTCTATATCGATACAAGGGCTGCCGGTAAGGACTATGAGGAGTTTTTAATGAGAGCAAGGGAAGAGGGTAAGGTGCTCTATATCAGGGGGAAACCATCGAGGATACTCAAGGATGGAGATGATCTTGTGGTGTGGAGCGTAAACACCCTCACTGGTGAGGAGATTCAGGTTAAGGTCGATCTGGTTGTTCTCTCTATGGCCATAGTTCCCTCTTCAGGGGTGGTTGAACTGGCCAGGAAGCTAAAGATCCAAACAAACCCTTATGGATTTCTCTCCGAAGCCCACCCCAAGCTCAGGCCGGTTGAATCCCTTGTCCCCGGGATTTTCTTTGCCGGCTGTGCCCAGGCCCAGAAGGATATACCGGATTCCGTTACCCAGGGATCGGCAGCAGCATCTAAGGTGTTGGATATCTTTTCCCAGGAGGAACTGCAGCACGAACCGATAGTGACGACCGTTGACGAAGATATCTGCAGTGGCTGTGAGCTTTGTATATCAGTCTGTCCCTATGGAGCAAGGGAGATAAGGGTGAAGGGCGGAAAAAGGGTGGCGACGGTAAACGAGGCCTTGTGCGAGGGTTGTGGAGCTTGCGTGGCCGTCTGTCCATCGGGAGCTGCTCAGCAGAGAAACCTGAACGACCTACAACTCTCTAAGATGGTTGAAGCGGCTTTTTAAAACCAATGGGAACTACTACCACACCAATCTGGGAGTTAAGAGATATCATCGTAGAGGCAGGGGCTACAGATATCTATAAGTGCTACCAGTGCGGAAAGTGCGCCAGCGTATGCCCCTGGTATCAGACAGAGGCGGTCAACTTCCCCACCTACAAATTCCCTTTAGCCGCTCAATTGGGGAGAATTGCCAGCAGTGAAAATAAGGAGGAGCTTTCCCGGGAGGTAACAGAGGTATATAGATGTGTTGGCTGTGAGGCCTGCGTTGACCAATGTCCCCAGGATGTAAATATCCCCAACATCCTCAGGGCGGTGCGCCGGATCCTTGTGGACTACGGGTCATACCCCGATACCCTAAAACCTGTTGTCTCTAAGATTCACAATGTGGGAAATCCTCTGGGAGAGCCGCGGGGAAAACGTGCCGATTGGGCCAAGGATTTGGCAATTCCCCCCTTTCAACCAGATATGGAGTTCCTCTACTTCCCCGGCTGTTTCCCCGCCTATGACCCTCGGCTGCGCAAAGTGGCTATCTCTGTGGCCAAGATCCTAAGAAAAGCGGGAGTCTCCTTTGGGATATTAGGGGAAAAGGAATGGTGTTGCGGAGAGGCTATCAGAAGGGCGGGGGCCGAGAAGATATTTCAAGAGGCAGCCCAATCTAACATTACTGCATTTAAAAATGCAGGTGTAGAGAAAATAGTAGTTACCTCTCCACATTGTTATACCACATTCAAGAACGAATATCCGGAACTGGGGGGGGATTTTGAAGTCCTCCACACAACCCAGCTCTTTTACCAACTTATAAAGGAAGGCAGCCTCAAACCCAATAAACTCAAAGAACTGGAGGGACCCAACGACTCAACGACTCAACGACCCAACGACCCAATAAAAGTTGTCTATCACGATCCTTGCACTTTAGGGCGGCAAAATGGCATCTATGAGGAACCGCGGGGTATTCTCTGCAGCATCCCTGGGTTGGAATTGATGGAGATAAAGAACTTTTCCCGGCAGTTTGCCTTCTGCTGTGGTGGGGGGAGTGGGGGGTTGTGGCTGGATTGGCCCAAAGGGGAGAGGATGGCCGATATAAGGGTCCAGCAAGCACTGGATACCGGAGCCGAGGTCCTGGCTGTGGCCTGTCCTTACTGCCTACAGATGTTCGAGGATAGCGTTAAAACGATGAACCTTGACCTGCAGGTGATGGATGTCAGTGAACTATTAGCCGAGGCGCTGTAAGGAAGCACTCGATTGCTCGCCCCGAGCCATTCATAATCAGCCAATGACCTTTTTTACCAGTTCATCTGCTACCCTAAACAGGTTTAGCTCCTTGGTGTAAACCCCTTCTACAGTTTCCTCCAGTTTTCCCTCTTCAAGCACATTGTTCTTGACCCTCTCCTTGATCTTGTTGGCTATCAGCTCTATTATCCTCATCTTTATCTTCTCTTTGCGCTCGCTCTCTAAGCCACCACTTGACCCTAAGTAATCCCTATGAGAATCAATTGTGGAGTTTAGCTCATCTATCCCCTTGTTTTGCGTGGCTATAGTTTGCAATATGGGGTATCCCCATTTTCTCTTCCGGCAGCGAAATTCAGAGGTAAACTGGAGTTCGGTGACCATCCGGTCAGCACCCTCTCTATCGGCCTTGTTCACCACAATTATGTCCGCAATCTCCAGCAGCCCTGCCTTCATGACCTGGATGGCATCTCCGGACTCCGGGACAAGGACCACTATGGTGGTGTCGCAAACCTCGGCAATCTCCAGTTCCACCTGGCCCACCCCCACAGTCTCCACAATTATGTAATCCATCCCAAAGGCATCCAGACAAAGCGCCACATCCTTTGTGGCCCGGGCCAGCCCTCCCAGGCTCCCCCGGGAGGCCATGCTCCTGATGAATACGCCATCCCTCCCGCTAAGGGTGGACATCCTGATCCTATCCCCTAAGAGGGCCCCCCCGGAGAAGGGGGATGTGGGATCAACAGCAATAACTCCCACCCTTTTCCCCCCATCAACCAATTGATTGGTAAGCCTGTCCACAAGCGTCGATTTGCCCGCCCCAGGCGGCCCAGTTATACCGATGTAATAGGCCTGGCCGGCATAAGGGAAGAGAGCCTCTAAGATAGGGGAGCCCTCGCCATTCTCCACCTTGCTGATGGCCCGGGCCAGGGAGACCTTGTCCCCTTTAAGCAACTTATCTACGATATCCATTTTGTCTCATCTAACCGATCTATGAGTTTAGCACACCCTCGGGGCGGACTTTATAGAACGCAGATCTGCGGGACTTTTCTGCTACCATGCCTCCTGCCCTCATGAAGCCTCCCTCGAAGAAGACCAAAGACCTCACCCTCCAGTGAATCTCCCTCCCCACAAAGCAGGGCATCCAAAACACCTTCCTCCCCCTTGATGGGGGAGGACTAAGGAGAGGGTGAAGATTTTTTCGGTTCCCCTCTCACCATGACCCTCTCCCTTCAAGGGAGAGGGAACTATATACTGCAATGATAGCCGCTACCTCGCAGTCGCGATAGAACGCAGACTGAAGTCTGCGGCTACCGGGAATTTTGACTTAGTAACTGGGGCAAGAAAATCCACCCCCTATCTGCTTTCCTCCAAAATGAGGAGATTGTTCTGAGGGTGGGTGAACCCCTCATAGAGCTCTTTAAACTGGGGGTATTCTTCAGAGGGGATCTCCCTCCTCTCCAATTGCAGCGTGCAGCGGAAGCTAACCTTCCCATTCACCTCCTGGAAACTCTGACTGAAAGAGCCCAGGCTATTTTTCTCCAATTTCTTTGGCGGGAGGTAATCGACCTTGTAACCCCGCGGGATGGTTATGGTCCCTTCCACCCTCAAGGCCAGAGGCTTAGGGGAGATAAGCGGGTATTTGCGTGCGGAAAGCTTGGGGGAAACCGGAATATCGGCGAAAGGGAAGGGGTTGGGGGGAACCCTCACCAACATTAAATCCCCTTCCTTAACCCCATATTGGGGGGCTCGGAAGGTAAAACTCAAGGTATCAAGCTGGGTAAGGTCATCTAACCTGGAAAGATAGTATCCCCTGAGCACTGTCCCCTCGGAGAGGCGGTTGGCCGCCTGCTGAAATAGCATCTTCTGCAGTTGCGGGGTGAGATCCTTAAGTTTCTCCCTGGTTCTCAAATCGAAATAGCCTGAGGGCAGAAGCTGCAGTTCCCCGGAAGCAGAGCCATCCTTCCCGAGGAGGACCTGTAGCCTTCTCACAACCTGATTCTCCCCGGCTGATGAGGATTCCATTTTGGTTAAGAGGCCCCCATCACCTTTTACCAAAAGACACCTCTGACCGTTTCCAAAGGGCAGGTAGCCATAGGAGCAGTTTCGGGCAAATGGATCCAGCTAGATGGTCCTCCCCGGTCGGTTAACGGCTATAAGCAGCCCATCAAACTGACCCGGGGAGGGGATCCCCTCAACCACCTTCTGGTTGGAGTTGTTGACCAAAACAGGCCAGGCCTCAATACCCTCTGCCCTTAAGAGGCTGATCAGGAGGATACCCTTGTCCCTGGGGTCACCGTATCTGTTATGGAGGACCAGGGGGGCTCGATGAGGCGTATATCCCCCATCCCCCAACCTGAGCTTTACATTTCTCACCTGGGTAGCTAACCAGAGGAAGATTTTCTTAATTTTCTCCTCATCTGAACTCAGCCCCTTGCAGAGATCTGAAGCCTTGGCCCCCACTCCTCTTCCCACCTCTACCTGGGGGAAGAACTTCCCCCCCAACCATTTGCCTACATCCTCCCAGGAGTCAAAGGAGGAATAGAGAAGCCGCGGAACAACCTGAGTTAGGGGGGGCATCGCGGGCTCCGGGGTTATCTGAGGGGAGTTGGAGACCCTCCAGATGTATTTCACCCTCCCCCCTGATCTCTCCACCTGTGGCTGGGGAAGGCCGTTGAGCAGTTTATACTTGAATTCCTTCCCCTGAGGAAGGGAGATGCTGAACTCCTTTTTTAAAATAGGCTCCTCTCCCCCGAAGAGTTCGCTCCCCCAGAAGAACCTATCCCTTACGGGCCTTTCGCTCTTTAGCCTGAACTGATAATCGATGATGGAGTTCTTCTCCAGCCCGGGGAAGGAGACAACCAATTGCCTCACATTGGCATAGATGGTAGCGTCAGAAAGTTCTGGGGGATTGATTATGTTCTTGGCGTTGGCGGGGACCTCAATCTGGGTGCCATCCCCCTTAATCGTGCGTGCCCCCTGCACAGTTATCTTCTCCCATCTTCGGTCGAACCTCCTCTTTATATCCCCGTACTCTCTCTTCCCCCGGTCATTAAAAATCTTTACTACCAGGTGTTCCTTGATCTCATAATTGCCCTCCTCACCAACCAGCAGGTCTTTCTGGTGAAGCAGAACCAGGGCCCCGGCATTAGGATATTGCTTGGCCCCTGGACTATTCTTTATTATCCCCTCTACTTCCTGGGCCTGAGCCCAGAAGGGGAGGCAAAGGGCCAGAAATACGCCAAAAACCCACTTTCTCTTAGTCATCTTCCCCTCCATCTCTTACATTTTGGGAGACCTCTCCAACACAACCAACCCCTGGGCTGAGCGGGAAGAGGCCTTGAGGATATCTCTTAACACTGAGTAGTCCTGGGGCGGAACCTGCGGCTCACCTATCAGGAGTTCCTTGCGATAAACAACCCTACTCTCCTCTTCAATATAGGACATCCCATAGGAGAGTTTAGGATGAGCCACCTGCACCGGATCTGGCAGGGCCCTTACCCTGTAGGATGAGGGGAAGGAGAGGGTCTCCTCCTCTGTAGAGCCAAATGTCGTCCAGAGGTCAAGGGGATACCTTCTCTGGGGAAGCCTGGCATTTCTGAAGAAGTAATGGGAGAGGATAGCCAGCTTCCCCGAGGAGAGGGGAGAGGAGAAAACGAAGAAATCCCCGGCATGGTAGCCATAGCCTTTGGCTTCATACTGCAACTTAATCTCTATCGGCTGGTAAAGATCAGTAACCGGCTGAGGGGAGACGGAGAATTTAAGGAGATTAGCTCCAGGGAATATCCCCTGGAGCTTCTCTTGCCAGTAAATCTTCCTCTCCTGAGGAGACTTCCTCCTCATAGTGGAGCGGAGAATCTCATCGTAGAAACCGTTTCCCGTAATTGTCACCCGAGATCTCAAATCTCCCTCTTCGTTTATCTCTGATCTGGCCACTATCCTACCCATATTCCTCTGGGGTGACAGGATGGGGGTGAAGTCTATATCTGTCCCCTCTTTGGTTGAAACCAAAACACCCTTATCCTGTTCATAAGCAGGAAGGAAATCCCGGCAGAGGTCATCGGTGGGATCCAAATAGGAATAAATCCCATCCCCCTTCCTCACCGCAGCTATGGCGTGGTTGAACTGATCAGTGGCCACCTGGGGGACAACCCTGGTCGCCGGATTGGTGAGGACATAGTAGGCATCTAATCCTGCCTCCCGGAGCATGGCCACTAAAAGGGCAGATTTATCCTTACAGACCCCCTGTCCATTCTTAAAGGTCATAACCACGGGATGGGGCTGTTGCCCCTCCTTTTTGCCAAAGGAGAGGCCCACATATCTTATCTGCTGAGCCACCCAATAATAGATGGCTTTGATCTTCTCCTCGTCGGTTTCCAGACCTTTGGTGAGTTCAGCCACCTTTTCCTTTACCGCCCTATCGGTTTTAAGCATGGGCTCAGAGAGCTTGTAAGAATCCCGGGAGGTCTTCTTCCAGGTGTTGGTAGTCACCAGAAGTCTCCTGGCCACTTCTCCCATAGGGGGCATTCCCGGCTCTTCCACTATCTGGGAAACATCCTCAGCCACCCATTGGTAGATAATTTGGTCCCCCCCTTTCTTCTGAGAGAATCTAATTTTGTCATCCTCATTTTCCGTGCAAAACCAGTGAAGTGGCACATCCTTCGGCCCAATGAGCGTCTCCTTAACCAGCAACTTGGGATCTTTCCCTTGGAACCAGTTGCCCCAGTCGAAGACCCCCTTAATGGCTGGCTGCTTGGCCAGATAGCAGGCCCTGTATTCAACTACTGAGCCCACCGTCAGGTTGGGAAAGGTGATTACCTTCTCCCGGCTACCCGACCAATAGATGCTCTCCTCGGCATCTCCAGACTGGGTGATGTCCTTGATGGTGGAGTCTGGAACATTGGTGATGGAGCTATCGGGGGCTATTACCCGCGCCTGAGTGACCACTAAGGAGTCGTATAATCTGTTGTATTTTAGCTTTACCACTCCAAAATTTTGTTTTCCCTTTTCATTAAGAATCTTCACCAAGATATGGATATGGGCCTCATAAAGCCCTGATTTCTGAAAGATGGTGGAGTCCTCGTCAGCGATATAGATGGCATTGGCATTTGGGTGGTCAGCAGAGGTCTCCACTTCCTGGATAAGCTTGAGCAGTTGAGATGAGGCCTCAGCCTGGAGGGGATACTTGAATATTGGTTTCTGAGGTGGTTTTCCCACGCACCCCCAGATTACCAAGGATAGGCCAACTAAAATGAAAAGCAAGCGTTTAAGCTTCATCTCTCCTCCTTTTGTCTTTTAATGACTCTTTAACATAGTCTCCCTTAACCGCGGTGTCAAGCCAAATGTTGGGGGAATTGACTAAGAACCCCGCAAGGTTATCATATTCGGTGGAATTCTTGAGGGGTAATTTGCTCTCCAAAAAGGAAATCAGTAAACCTCCCTGCCTACAGAGCGGGGCATCCAAAATAGTCTCCTCCCCTTTCACAGAACAAGGCCTAAACACGAATGGCACAAAATAAAGTGAAGTGGCAGAACCCCGATTCTGCCACCATCTTCCTTATAAAGGTATCACAAAGGGGAAGCCACCAGAATTCCCCGGTGGCTTCTCCTTTTTCATCAGTGCTGTCAGGGCTCTTGCCCTGACAGAGGTCGATCACGATCTACAATCCCCCTTTCGTCTCCCTCACATTTTCTATTTTCTTATTTTCCAGTTTCTGATTTCCGCCTTTCGTCTTTCGTCTTTCGTCTCTACTTGAGCAGGATCATCTTCCTGACATGGGTGAACTCCTCAGCCTCTATCCGATAGAAGTATTTACCAAAACAGGCTTCGTTTCTCCCCCATTATATTTCTTTATGGTAAACTCACATTCCACACAGCGCTTAGCCTGCGTGGGGTGGGGTGCTTTACTCCGCAGGCGGAGCATATAACTTCTGGCCAATTAGTTTTTAAAAATCACCTTTGAAGAGATATTGTCTTGACTTTTTGAGCATTTGCAAAATCTAACGACACTCGATCAATGGCCGCAAAGATGTAATTCCTCGATTTGCAGATGGAGTTATACAAAATTCCCTTTTGCCAAAAAGCTGAGATAGAAAATCTATCTTCTCCACCTTCGCAAATACACTGGCGATATCAGTATCCAAGACAATCTTCACCTATTTCTCCAAAATCAAATTAACTTCCTCACTCATCTCTTCATCTGAAGGAGGTTCAACCGTTCTTGGTGTTCCCCTCTTAGCTAACGCCGCCTTAAAGCCGACTTCCGCAGTAAAAAGGCTAAATGGTTGTAAATTATGACTTAAATTTTTAAATTCGGTAGCACATTTTGTTCAGAATCTTCTAAGGATGGCTTAGGCGGCTAAAACCTCCCTTAGATATTGGGGAGCAACCAGATGTTGACAATTTAGTGCAGCCAGGATTTGCATCTGGGTTGCGGTGGTCTCCTCAAGCTTTTTCACCGGTTTTCCACCAACAAAGGCCTTAAGTTCACCCAGAATACACTTGGACAGCTCTTTGTAGATACTCACCGGAGATAAAAGAGAAGTCTTGTCATCTCGAACTACCCCTTTGGCCTTTACCTTGTTGGTAATGGAGATGTTCATCAGGTAAGCCAGCACACAAATGGTGTAATGGGCTCTGACATGTTGTTCTTTGAAAACATATACGGGACTAAATTGAATGAATGATTTGATGTTACGGAAAGCTCGCTCAATCTTATCCTTATCCCGGTAAGAGTAGATCACCCTGGAAGCAGGATATTTATACAGGTTTTCCTTCTTCTCTTTATGGTTGGTGAGGAAGGCGCAGACGCCATCTAATAGCTTTGCCTGGTTGATATTCTTCCCCTTGGGCTCCAATACCACCTGGAAGCTCTTGGCCTCTCTGCCCGAGGCCGTCCTGACCATTAAGGGAATCAACCGAAACCCGAAGAACTTTCGTAGTCCTTTCAACCTTTCGTCCAGGTTGCGACGCAAAGCTGCCTCATTGACGCTCCTTTTTACCTGGGAAAGCATCTGATTCTTCTGCTGAACAAACTGGGTTAGTTTGTCAAACCTTCGCTGACGAAGCCTTCGTTCATCAACAAAGAGGAAGGGATTGAAACCAATAATATACCGTCTGGGAGCAATGTCAATCTCCTGGTAGTAGAGCTGGGCATCATATTTCTTAAACCCGGCTTCCTTAAGCTGGGCAATGATCTGCTGGGGATCATCACCTGCGAACAATCCAAGATCGATCCCCTTGATCTTAGGGATTTGATCCTTGTCTAAGGCGCTGATGTAATGGTAACCGCTTTGTTCGATAAGGCCTAAGTTCTCTTCTGAGACCATACCTCTGTCGAAGACCAAAGTGATATCCTCAATCCCAAACCGCTCTTGGCAATCCCGAACCCTGGCTTCAATGGTGGTTACATCGGCGGTGTTTCCCTCTAAGAGATCCCAGGAGAAAGGTATCCCATTTTGGTCAACAATTAAAGATAGCACAATGGTGTGACTCTTGAACCCAGCATTCTTAGTCAGCCCTGGTCGGGCTAAGGGACAATTTGTGCCCTCAAAATGAGAGGTGCTCAAATCGTAGAAGACAATGTTCAAGCTCTGGGGGTTTTTCTTTTTAATCTGGGTGAACAGATGCTGTTCTAAGTCTTCTTTCTTGCTCTCAATCTTAGGCAGTTCATGGTAGATCTTATCGTCATTGACCTTCTCCAGGTCAATCTTAAGGATATGGTCCAAGGTGGTCTGCTTGACCCAACGGCTCGCATAACATTTGCTTCCCGGATCCAGACAGCGGTTAAAGGTGAGGATTTTAGCGATCTCCAGAGTCCCCACCGATTCGGGCCTGGAAGGGCCAAAGACCTTGGAAAGCTGCCACTGCTCCCAATGGTGGTTTAAGACGGCCACATCCAGATACCCCCAATGATCAGAGAAGATGACATCCTCCAGTGAGAGGACGGCTTTCTTATCGGCTTGAGAGAGCTTCAGGGCCACCCGTATCTGCTCGGCTTCCTGATCAGAGAGGTGGCCAAGCCTATGGATAATTCGGATGTGAGTCCTTTTCCCCTCCCGATAGGACTGAGCGATGCTGTAGTATTTATATGTCTTGCTATTGTGCTTTTTGGTTTGGGTCAAGAGATACATTGTGTCACCCCCTTATCGGTAGCACAATATATAAAATTATTAACCAAGAGTCAAGGCAAAAAAGGAGTTTTAGTAGAATCATTCGGTAGCACAGAAAATAAATAAATTAAAGCTATTTCCAATTTTCTCAATAGTTTAACTAATATCTATAGCCGAAAATCTGCGGAAGCTGGGATGGAATGCATTTATTATGGCGTTCTTATCATGTCAACTTATTTTCTTACCAGCGTCCCCTTTTATCTTTATGCGGTCAGCTTCTTGAACTCGGCAGGGATCTTGCTCAGGACGATCTCTTTGAGATCGATCTTGTGACTTGCATTGTCGATGTCAATCCCAGTGAGGTGACCCTCCGAATCATAGTCGAGGACTATGCCATCTGAAATCTCCCTGCTCTCCACGCTTGAGGTAGCGGACAGATCTATATAGAGCGAGTCGGTTTCGGGATAATAGTTGAGTTTCATGGTTTGAACCTCCTATCCGGAAAAGCGTTATGGATCGTTACCTTGACATTTCGGGATTTCTAAGAAATGAAATTCCGAAATGTGGGGGTTGTTTGAAGGGGATATGCCCCCTTCAAGGGTGACAGCGGAGCAATCCGAGCTGGCGTAGGATTGCGGAGCGCCATAGGGCCGGTGAGGCCCTCTGGAGAAGTTAGCGACCGTAAGGGAGCTAAGTTCTCTTCAACGGTGATAACTCTTAGGTAGCGTCCTTCTAATTCTTCAATTAGACCCCAAAAGCGGAAGCGATTGTGCTCCTGCGGTTCCACTCTGATCGGATCATCCAGAATATGTTCGCACCATTCCTTCTTCAGGTATGGACGCTTCCGCAAGACCTCGTTCTCGAAGTACTCAGTGTATCGGTACTTAGCCATAGGAATAATCTCAAATTATGGGATAAAACACTGAATCACACCGAAACCACCGAAAAATTAGGCCACCCATTAAAATTTCATATCATTTCAGTGATTTTCGGTTTTTAATGAATGAAGTTGTTTATCCTGTTTATCCCGTCAATCCTGTCTAAAAAAGGATCTTCAGGATCAGGGGGGTTTTACCATATCGCCGGGGAGCAGTTAGAATAACACTCTGTCCATGGGTGACCAAATACTTGATCTCCTTTATCTCTCTCTGCCGACCAACAAATTCATCCCCGGTTATCGGAACACCTGTCACAAATCGCAAATATCCATCTAATTTCCTACAACACTTTCCAGCAAGAGCATTTAGCATAATCGAGTGATTTCAAGTAAAGCCCCATCTAATTGGCTATTGAGGTCTATTTTTTTCCGACAAACCCAATCAACTTTTTTTAAATTCAGCTCGTTTTTCTTGGACTGGTCATCAAAATATAACTAAATATAGGCCCTAAGGTAAAGGTCCAAAATAACATTATCGAACGATTGAGGGCGGCAACCAATAATCCTTGTGCTGGAGTCATTTTAAATAATTGTGCAGAGAAGACAATGACAGCTTCAGTTATCCCTAATGAGCCAGGAGTTATACTTATTAACATAGATAAAGCTGTCAATGACGATATAAACAAAGACTGTGTTAATGAGATGTCAAGTGAAAATGCGTGGAAAACAAAGTAAATTATTAACAAGTTGAGCGAGGAGTTTAAGAGAGTTAATAAAAAAATTCGCAAAATAATCTTGGAATCTTTCCTTATTCTGTTCCAGCCCCCAAGGGTCCTGTTAATGACATTGAGAATTTTATTTTTATATGTTGGAAGCTGTGGCGAGAAAACAATGATTGTGAAAAAGATTAGAAAAATCAAAATAACGATAGCTAAGACAATTGGATTAAAAACTTGGTAGTTTACATAGATAAGACCTATAGCAATAATCCCTGCCAAGGAGTTAACTAAAAAAATCATCACATAATTGGCTGCCAAAGTGCTTAGAAAAAGGGAATAAGGGAGTTTGTGTTTCTTCTTTAGATATATCGCCCTAACTCCAGCTCCTCCTCTAAAAGGCATCAGGTAATTTCCCATAGTTGTGACAATTGAAATGCCAAAATATTCTTTAAAAGCTAACTTTATCCCAAATGTTAAGACTACAACTTTTGTGAACAATCCTCTTACAAAAATGACGGCAAGCCCAACAATCAACAAAATCAGAGTGTAACCTATAGATAGTTGTGTTATATTTTTAAATTCGTCAATGTGTCTATTTACATAAAAAATGGCCCATGCAATCAACAGAACCGCAATAATTAGAGAGACATATTTTCTCAATCTCATTTGACTTCCATTTGAAGAAAAGCTATTCTATCACCCCTATTTCCGGTTCCCTCCAAAAGCTCCTTCTTGCTTGATCTAAAATTTTTACTGACGAATCGTTTTCCAATATGTTAATACACGCAAGGATTTGGGCCAAATTTTTTCTAATTTGTCAAAAAAATTCAGTAAAACTTTAGGGAAATACCTATATGTACGAGTGGGAAGTACATATCTATACTCTACGGCTGTTACTTCTAAATCTAATGAGTTTAAAATACGATGCACCTCTTGCGGCCGTGCAAACCAAAGCCTACTCCCTGGTTTCCGCCTCAACATTCGCAACAAAATATCAATGGAATACCTTGTTGAATACTTGTTCAGAGAGTCGAAAACAAATACTCCATCTTTGCGTAAAACTCTTTTTATCTCTCTAATTATATCATTGGGCTTATTATAATGAAATATTAAACGCATAGTAAGAACATCATCGAAAATATTTTCTTTAAAGGGGAGATTAAAAGCATCACATCTAATAAGAGTTGATTTCACTCGCTTTTTTGCGGTTTTCAGCATATTAACTGAATAATCCGCGCCTATTACCTTATTCCCTGTGTTTTCAAGGAACTTCGTAAACCTACCGGTTCCGCAAGGAAGATCCAGCATCACTTCCCCTTTTGCATGGAGAAAATTACTCACAATTTGTCTGTCTATATTGAGAGCATAAGAACCCATTTCCTTCTCATAATCCTCTGTGTCCTGCTTCTTCTGCCAAAGTTCTTTTTTGCCTCTAATCCACTCAAATTTATTATTCTTCATAGATTTTCTTCGTATAATTTAAGATACCTCTTTACAATTACATCGCTATTATATTTCTCTATAAATTCTTTCCTCTCGTTTTTTGATATTCGTTCACAAAGTTGGGAATCATCTAGCAGTCTCTGAATTGCAGAAGCTAACCGTTTAACATTTTGTGGTGGAACCAACAAACCTGTCTGATTATCTTTTACCATTTCTGAAATGCCTCCAACATCGGTAGACACAACTGGAACTCCCATTGCAAATGCTTCGATCATCACCAAGGGGAAATGGGCAATAGAGTCGTGGATATAGGGCAATACTATCATATCTGAGACAGCAAGAAATTTTCTTACATCAACTTTCCCAAAAATTTTCACTCTATCCTTAAGATTAAGTTTCTTTATAAGGCCGAAAACTTTTTTACTTTCGGCTCCCTTTCCACTCCATGCAAGAGCCAGGGTTACATCACTACTATTTTTAACTATTACTTGCCCAAAAGCAGCGATTAAATCTGGTACTCCCTTCATTGGAGAAAAATGCCCCAAATATGAAATGACTTTTCTTCCTTTTAATTCAAATTTTTCTTTTGCTTTATCTCTATCGTATGGTTCGAATTTCCGAGGATTTATCCCAAATGGAATAACCTCCAACTTGTCTTGTGGCACCCCAAGCGAAAGCAACTGCTTTCGCTGAAATTCTGTACTCACAATATATTTCCTACATTTAAAGGAAGAGAATTTAGTCCAAATTCTATTTTTTGCCAAACAGTGAAGTAAATATTGTTTGCTAATATTCCCTTCTAAAAGCGCCAGTAGCTTCTGCGCAGGAGTAGCGATAGTTACAAATGTATTTTTATTTAAAGTGGAAATTATGTCATCAAACAAAGAAAAAGCTGGATTATTTTCAAGGATATGAATTATATCATAATCTTTTGACATTTTCTTAATATTTCTTATGTATGATGAAATTCTTTTGAAATACCCAAGGTGTGTTGACATTAAAAAATTCACAACTCTATATGGTCGATTTTCAATATACCTCATCGGAGCAAGTATAGTGGTATCAACTCCTAAATCGCAAAAAGACATTGCTATTGAATCAAGAAGGCAACCAACTCCTTCAGTGTCTATCGATCTTAGAAAAAAGGTCGGCATTAACAATCGCATTTAAGAATTCTCCATATTCTATAGAGTAGTCCGATAACTCAAATTCTTGAGGTGCCTCAAAACCGACGTCATCGGACAACCAATGATTATATCTGGATAGCTCAATGAAATGGCGGAAGTGTAAAAATTTTTCCACTTTCTCACAATCGTTTGTCCTGAAAAAAACTGTGGAAAGAAACAATTTGAGAAGTGGCTTCTTTATTTTCACTTAGTCTTCTCACAAAGAAGCATCGTCCAGGTAATCGGAACCTTCATTTTTATCACACGGAAATATTCCTTTGCTATTGCATTGAATCCAAAAGTAGTCCAATGTTGAATATGGTCAGGAGTATTTCCTAAATTCTTCCAATATTTAAATCTTATCATATTACCCACCCGCCAAAGAGGCTCATTGGGAACAGAAACTATTATAAATTTTTTGGACACTCTGTCGAGTTCAAGAAAGGCTGCTTCTGGGTCTTGAAGATGTTCTAAGACCTCCGTGCACAAAACTAATTCATAAGAATTTGCCTTGAATGGCAATTCATATATCGTGCCTTGATAGACTTTTGTCTCTGGATTCATCTTCTTAGCTATTTTCAAGGATTCTAGATGTATCTCTACACCTTCAACCTTAACTTCGGGTATGTTATCAAGGAGGTAACGCATAGTAACCCCCTCTCCACACCCTACATCTAAGATCGATCTCGGTTTTACTCCTTTAATAAGAGAGTGTATCGTGCGATGAAATCTATGGTTTAAATATCTTTCTATTGGATTTCTGCTTATATACTTGGTTTGGAATCTGACCAAATCTTTAGCCAAGTGCCCTCCATTCAAGAATAAGGTATCAACCATATCGCTCAGGACGCAAGAAGCATTTAGGGACCCTGAGCAACTACTTCAAGCTGAAGTATATTGTTTCACACTGAGACAACCTCTGTTATTCCTCACTCCTTTCCATCCTCAACAAAGCTACCTGTTCAGCAATTAGTCCCATTAAAAATACAAGGACTCCCGTAACTAATAACAACATACTCATATTGGTAAAACGATGCCAGAAAATCAGCATATACAAACTATATACTAATCCAGTAAAAAAGATAACTGAGCTTATCGGGAAGAAAACCCTGAAAGGGGAAAACAGGGTAGCGATTTTCAACATTATTAAAAAAAATCTCACTCCATCCTTAAAAAGACTTATCTTACTTTTACCACTTCTTTTAAATGCCTTTATGGGCACATACTTAACACTATATCCCGCTTTTATCAAAGCGAGGGTGCTAGTGGTGGGATACGAAAATGTGTTGGGAAAAAGATACAAAAACCTCATAGCTACATCGCGTTTAACGGCTCTGAAACCAGAAGTTAAATCCATAATTTTCACATGGGTCAGGTAAGTCGCAAAAAGGTTATATATCTTATTTGCTATGTTTCTATGAAATGAAGCTTGCGACCTATCTATCCTGGCTCCCACTACCATATCATAATCATTCATTGCCTCCAATAGTCTCGGTATATCTTCCGGATTGTGTTGCCCGTCTCCATCCATTAAAACAATGATATCACCTTTAGCATTTCTTATGCCTGTTTTAATCGCAGCCCCATTGCCCTTGTTGTAGGGGTGTTTGATAACAATAGCTCCAGCATCTTCCGCCTTCTTTGCGGTTTCATCGGAAGATCCATCATCTACCACAATTATTTCTGCCTTGTCCCTCATAGTTTCTTTGATTCCAGCTACAATGTCTCCGATTATATTCTCCTCATTGAAAGCTGGAACTACAACGCATATTGATTTGCCTTTGCCCAACTTACCTCCACTTCAAATTCTGGAATCGAAAAACTACTTCCTAAGCTAAACCGATATCTAGGCTAAAAGGTTTTGCAAAATACAGAGGGTTTTCCATCCGTGCCGATAAACAAGCCCCTCGTCAATCTTGGTGTAAGAAAACAGCCCCTTAACACCTTCCATTATTAGTTCTTCCCTAACATAATCATTTTCCCAGCCCCTTTCAGGAGGGAAGTGTTTAGCTCCAACTAAAATTCATCGGAGTGGTCAGATCACTGGACCTGTCTTAACATTCACGAAATTGAGATTTCCCTTAAGTGAACCTCAGCTCCTCTAGAAAGGGGATTTGACCAATTCGACATTTAGCGAGCAATATTTTCACGCCACCAATCCAGCAACCGTTTCAATGTTTCTCCCATAGGAACTTTGGGCTCCCATCCCAAAAGCCGCAGTTTACTGCTATCGCCACAGATGTAAGGAATATCGGTTTCTCGTAGAAGCGCCGGATCCTCCTCCACCGAAATATCCTTTTGGCTATTCCCCAGGAGTGTTTGTAAAAGATCAGCCAAGCTGTAAGCCACACCAGAGGCGATATTGTAGACTTCCCCCTCCTTCCCCTTCTCTGCCAAAAGCAGATAAGCGGCGATCACATCTGATACATCCACATAATCCCTCTTCACCCGTAGGTTCCCCACTTTCAAACGAGGGGATAGCAACCCTCTCTCGATCAAAGCGATCTGCCGGGCAAAGCTGGGAAGAGCAAACTTAGAGGATTGGCCTGGTCCGGTATGACTAAACGGCCTTACCCTGATGATCTGCAATCCATACGCTTTCCCAAATCCCAAGGCAAGCATCTCCGCTGCGGCTTTGCTAGCCGCATAAGGGCTTTGGGGGCTAAGGGGGTCATTCTCCTCTAAGGGTTTTTTCTTGAACCCGTAGACCTCTGCAGAGGAGACGAGCATGATCTTGACCTTTGGTGAAAACTTTCTTGCCGCCTCTAAAAGGTTAAAGATTCCATGGACATTTACCGAGAAGGTCAACTGGGGTTCTATGAAGGAAATACCAGCAGAGCTTTGAGCTGCCAGGTGAAAAATTAAATCCGGTTTGACTCTCCGTATCGCTCCCTCAACTTGCCCGCTATCCCTTATATCTACCTGTAAAAGACCAATCCCCAGTTCATTCAGATCTGCAGTCTCCTGATAGTAAAGACCAAATACTTTCCTTCCCTTTAGGGCCCTGGCCAAGTATCTCCCCACAAAACCTTCAACCCCAATGATAAGGATCATTAGATCTTCTCCCCCCAAAACTCCAAGAGATCTTGCAAAGTTTTCCGGAAAGGTATCTCTGGTTGCCAACCAGTCAATTTGTGGAATTTCCCAGCATCTCCCACCAAACGGGGGACATCTGAAGGACGGAGCCTAGTTGGTTGCACTTTCATTTTAAAATCTATCCCAGAAAGATCTCGTAAAAGGTCAAGAACCTTCCTTATCTTTCTCCCTCTACCGCTGGCAATGTTGTATACCTCCCCTGGCTTCCCCTTATCCAGCGCCAACCAATATCCTACCACCACATCCCGGACATCTGTAAAATCGCGCACTACATCCAGGTTCCCTACCTCCATCAGTGGTTCCTTCTTGCCTTCCCGGATCTCAACAATCTGCTTGGCGAAATCCGAACAGACAAAATCGGCTGGGCGGCGGGGGCCAGTATGGTTAAAGGCTCTGGTGCGGATTATAGGAAGACCATAACTTTGGAAATATTGAAACCCCAAGAGATCTTGCCCTACCTTGCTTACCCCATAGGGGCTGAGAGGAGAAAGTAAGGTTGTCTCCCTTATGGGCAAATCCTCCTCAGTGACCAGACCATATTCCTCACTTGAGCCAGCAATCTGGATGCGCGGTTTTATCCCTACTTTCTTTACAGCTTCGAAGAGGTTCACTTCCCCCACTATGTTGGTCACCAAGGTTTCGCTAGGAGAAAGCCAAGAGGTGGGAACAAAACTCTGGGCGGCTAGATGAAATATCCAATCTGGTTTAACCCTTTCCACCGCGCCTAACACCGAGGAGGAATCCCTCAGATCACACTCAACAAATTCTATTCTTCCTTTGAGATGCTTCACATTATCCATTGGCGACCTCCATCTGAAGGTCCCCCAGACTTCCACTCCATCCTTTTCCAAAGCAAGATCTGCCAAATGACTACCGGCAAACCCCGTAATTCCTGTAATCAATATCCTCATCTCTCCTCCTTAAGCGTTTTCGAGGGGAGAATACCCTCTTTGCTCCAATCACCCCTTTTGGGTTTATTACAGTCAAACACACTTGAACCCTAACATACTACTGGGAGAACTAAAGAGATTGCATCTCTGATGCCCCCGAGACAAGAAAGAAACTGAGGAATTTCATGGTTCCTCCTCAAGTGATGTGCAAACAATAATGTGCTCCCAGTAGTAATTCCCGTAGAATGCAACCATGTTGGAGATGATTCCAAAACAGGGAAACCATAATCACCGGATTAGAACCGTCTTCTTGGTGGATTTGAAAGCGCCTGCTTCCATCCTGGAGAAGTAAATCCCACTGCCTACTTGCCTCTCTCTCTCGTCCTTTCCATCCCAAATAGCATAATAATAACCGGCCCTCTTCCTCTCGTTAACCAATACCCTCACCCTCTGGCCAAGGACATTACAGATATTAAGCCTCACCTCACAACCCTTGGGCAAAGAATAGCTTATCTTAGTAAAAGGATTAAAGGGATTAGGATAGTTCTGGGAAAGGGGAAAGGTCTTAGGCTGAGCTATCTGCCTATTTCCCCTCACACCCACCAAGCAACTTCCTTCAATAGCAGTATAAAATTTATTGGCCATAACCGAATAGAAGGTATCTACAACTCCACTGGGCCAGGAAATCTGGATGTCGTATGCCATATCTGGGTCAACACCGAAATGGCAATCCAATGCACTCATTGATAGTGTCCCAGATCCAGCCGAAACTTCTCTAAACCCCTGAACTTAACCGCCTGCGGCGGGACTTTTCTAACAGGATAACAGGATTTTTAACCCAATCCCTCCAAGAAAACTCCGAACGACACCGAAATCACCGAAATAGAACTCATGACAATATGTCAGTGGACACTATAACTAATCGAGGATAACCTTTTGGCTTTTCAGGGAAGTTATTCTCTTTCATCTTCTGCAATATTTTTTCCACCAGATTTTATCCTATACTTTGAAGCTCCAACACTTCGCACTTCAGCAAGGCTCCAATTTAGAAGTGAGGTGATCAACTCATTAATGCTCACTTCCTTCCGCTCCGCTTCTTTTATCAAGGCCCGGTGTAAATCCTTTGGAAACCGCACGGCAAGCTCTTCTGTGTAAAAGCTCCTGGGTTCTGGAATAGGAAGATCATCTTCGGCAAAAATTTCCAAGTAGCCAGCGATAGCCTCTTTGGCCATTTGTAATGCTTCTTCGGGAGATGCTCCGCCAGTAAAAATGCTGGGGATGTCGGGCACCCTACCACAAAACCAAGTCGGATCTTCCTGGTCGGGAAAGATATCGACTTCATACTATCCCACATTACTCATCTTTGTTTCTCTCCTTCTATACCTTGAACTTAGTCACCTGCAGCGGGACTTTCTGACAGGATGAACAGGATTTACAGGATTTTTTATTCATCTTCTCTATCCCATCTATTATTGTAACTCGCACTCGGATCATAACATTCAAACCAATTGCCAGCGGCACATTTGAATTGTGGGAGAGGTCTCCAGACCTCGATTAGCGACATCAGGAGATGTCTCCCACATCCCAACTCGTATAGATGTAACATTCACAAGGAGAGCATTGGTGGATGAGTTTTATTTATCCTGATTATCTCGTATATCCTGCCTAAAAATAGAAATCTCTAAATTTAAAAGTAACCCTTCGACCTCTGTACAGGACAAAAATTGGTTCATCATGTCGGGCGCATTAGTGGAGAAGCCGATTGTTTGAGGAGTAATAGTACCATCTTTTTGAAGTCTCGCATTCTATAAGAGATGTTCAGCAGAATCTCACGTAGTTGATCTAAGCCGTATCGGAATATGCTTATTGCCTTTCGCCCATGCTTTTTTATCTTGATCGGCTTATGGGAATGCAACCATTCTCCGGTGATGTGGCACCAGCAAAAAGCTATGGCCAACAGTGCAAGTAGTTTGCTAATACGCTCGGGGTTTGTCATATGTGTAGACTCGAAACGAAAGCCGCGGCTTTTCAAACAACCGAATAAAGTTTCTATCTCCCAACGTTGGGAGTAATCTTTAATAGCCAGTTCTGGATCATTATTGGTAACAAGTATGAGATATTCTCCATTAGAGAGGCGGAGACCAACGATGAAAAGTTCATGTCCCAATACCATTCGTTTTCCCTTTAAAACTTGCCATCCTCCTGGTTTTAATCCCCTAAACAGTCTCTTTGCAGGCACAGGGATTCCCCTGGCATTCATTACTAAAAAGTTCTCATGGATACGGATACGAAAAAGTATTAGCTTGCTCAAAAGATACCTAAACCATTCTTGGCCAATAAATTCCCGGTCTGCTGTCAAGCATTTAATCTTGGCTACCCCAAATATCCTTATGAAACGATCGAGTAGATCTATTCGTTCGGCTGTATTGGAATTCCCTCTCTTGGGAAGGGGGATCCAAAGGATGGGGAAAGCTACTCCCTTATAGGCAATACCGAGGACAAGAGGGTTGATATCCAGTTTCCCAAATTTCCAATTTGTTCTATCCATCGTTAGTATCCACAGCTTGTCTTTGATGGGAAGCAGCTGAACTATAAGTTTACTAATAGTTGAAAAATCAATAGGAAAAAATCTGAAGAATCGCTGTAGACGTTTATAGTTCGACTCTTTCTTGGCTTTTCTGGAAAAGGCAGTTGCAATCTCAACTAAATTGACACTTCTGACCTTCAAAAGTGTAATAAGAAAGTTGGCTAAGAAGCCTATTCTTGCAGCGTTCCATTTCAGATGATCTTTGAAGGCTTTCTTTATGATTTCAATCTCAGTCATGGCGCTATCTCCTATTAAAGAAGTATTTTCCGACGTCATAACTGAGCATATTATTCACGAAATGTCAAACAATTTTTTAACTAACAACAATTATCTCAAATGATTAATCCATTTCCAGGGGATTTTTGTCCTGTACAGAGCCCTTCGACAATAAAATACCAATCCAAAAATCATTTAGTAATTGATTCTTGGTCTTTAACCGCAGGATTTACTCCTTCTATGCCCTCCAAATCGGCGATTTCTATTAGCCTGGTGTCTGCACAAACAAACACCATCTTCTTATACTCTTTCTCTATCACGCAACTGGCCAACTGCAAGGTATCTAATGCTCTCAAGGATTTTGTATCACCATACTTTTCAATAAGACTCTTTGCCCTTTTTATTACCACCAAATCCAACGGATCTATAACAAAACGGTCTCTATAATCCCTCTCGAAGTTTTTAATCGCTTCTTCCCTGGCTTCTTTGGTAATCTCCTTTAGTCTCAGTTTTCTCGCTAATGCAGAATACACTTCCACAGAAGATAATTCCGAAACTATAATAATATTTCCCTTTTTGCTGAAAATTTCATCTACACAATCCGTTCCCGCTTCCTGATGATATAGCTTTATTAGTGCAGAAGTATCAAGAAAATAGCTTTTAGTCATATTCGGTGGCGTAGTCAAAATTGTTAGTAACGCGACTCCTGGCTGAATCTGATCCAGTTGATATTTTGAGTATCCACTTTGGCTAGCTGAAGTAGGCTTTTACCGTTTTTGTATTTGTTCCTTCTCTGACGGTCTGTAAACTCCCTGAATCTATAACACTTTAGAGCTGCCTGACAGACATCATGGAAGCAATTATAAAATCTTCTATGGAATCTGTGACAATTTAAATATTGCAACCGTCGCCTGGATTTATTCATTATGGTCTCCTGTGGCAAGTGATAAGACCTTATTCATACCACTATACCACAGAAAGCCTTGATTTATCTAAAGATTCTGGATTTCAAAAAGCAAATCACTAACAATTTTGACTACGCCACCTCATATTCTATCTTCCCTATCAGCAATAATATCATAAGCCCAGTTACCCTTGGAAGTTGCCAAAAGCCTCCTGGTTCTTTGATGGTTAACTGCCCTAACCGTTTGATCTGAAGGAGCTTGTTTAGCAATGAATTCAACTCGAATCAAAGAGATTAAACGGGCTATTTTAGGAAGAGCCTCATCAGGTAATGCACGGATCTCCTTCAAAATAAGTTCCTCATATTTAGATTTGTCAAACATAATCATAACCTCCTAAGTCTATAATCTAAGAAGAAGTTACAGCTTATTTAAGCTCAGCCGATATCGGCGAGTCTTTTCTGCCAGGATTTACAGAATTTTTGTTCAGAGCTGATCAGGACGCAGATTTTCGCCGATAGCCACAGATATTTAAAATCTGGACAATCTGCGTTTATCTGCGTCCAAAATGGAAATCCTCTTCGTCAGGATTTACAGGATTTTTGACCCAATTCCTCCAAGGAAACACCGAATGACACCGAAACCACCGAAAAATTATAACGCATATTATTCCTTAGCATTTCTTGTTGCTTCGGTGATTTTCAGTGTTTAACTTAATTATTCATCTGCCACAAAGACACCAAGCCCCAAGGTGTTAATGAAATTTAGGTTAAGCCACATTTTTTAACCGCCAATTATCTCCAACTCAAATCCATTCCCTTCTCGAAATCCTGGCTTGCTTTAGGATTCGGGTTAAAAGATCAACGCCAACCTCTTTTCGGTGAGGGTTCGGAATGGTTAAAACCAAATCGTCTTTAACCATATACGGATGTTTTCCACCCCTATAGGGACCTGCGAATCCGAATTTGTGCAGTTTTTTAACAAGATCCGACCAAGAAACCGGAGAAAGCTTAGCCATAAACCTTTAACTCTTCCGATTCTTCAATGATGCACTCTCCCAAAGGAGGGATGGGCAAGCCTCTTCTAAGCCTAACTATGATCCAACCATCTATAACATCTGCCAGGTTTCGGCGGCATTCCTCTAAGGTTTTACCAGTAGCCCAGACCCCCTGAAGGCCAGGAACCTCTCCGTAATACGGCTCTTCATCTTTAATAATCTCGTACTTGGCTCTATCTAATGCCTCTTTAATGTACTCGATAATCATAACCTTCCCCTATCCTAATTTTTTGTTTTCAACCCCGTCCACATAACCTGAATAATTCGTATGCCACAAAGACACCAAGCCCCAAAGTATTGGTAACATTTAGATCAAAACAAAAGTTCAAAGACTAAATCAGAGCGACTGAACTTAGTTGCCTTTGGCGAGACTTTTCTGACAGGATAACAGGATTTACAGGATCTTTATCCCAAATTATACAACAAAACACCAAAAAACATAATGCACATTCTTCCTTAGAATTTCTTACCATTTCAGTGATTTTCAGTGTTGTTTACTGAATGAGGTTGTTCATCCTGTCTGTTCTATCTGTCCTATCTGTCCTGTCTAAAAATGGAACTTCCTGTGCCTTGATTCAGAATCTTAAGCTTGTGTCTCTAACCAGTCTGATATCTCGATTAGAAAATCTCGCAGAATAGATGGACTTTTCTGCCAATGCTGATAGACAAGTCTGTCGTCGATGTTCATATAGAGATGAACCAACAAATTACGGAATCTACCAAAACCGTCCAGGCGGTGATATAAGCCCTCACTGATGAGGCTTTTTCCCCACCCCTTTTTAATTGCCTCCTCGTATGTTTCCGGAAATATGGCGAATTTGGAGGTTAGAATGTGAGACAGGATGTCCACAACTATCTCTGCTGCCAGGGTAAGGGCTCTTTCCACAGCCCAACGCAAAGTTTGATTGCGCATATAATCTTCAAACGTCACCCCTTGCAGTTGCTCGAACTCCCCGATAATAAAACGCAGTCGCTTAAGCCTCTCCCTTATCTCTTCTTCTCTGAAGACCAGCTTTTTATCTCCTTGCGTAATATTTCATATTGGTTACGTCTCAGAATTCCCGTGTCCCAATATTCCTTCATAACTCGTAGCTCAAATCGGTTCTCGGTTTGAGCATCACGGTGATAGAACCCCCAACCCTCACTGATGACCCTAAATCGAAAGGTGGGAGAGGCCTGGTTCAACAAAACCACATCTACACGTTCTGTCCCCAAAGTTTGGGCAACCGTCCTAACGATGGTTGCGTACTCCTCGGGAGAAAGCTCATCTGTAAGCAGAGCGATATCTACATCCGACGTCTCCTGCCCGTCATTGCGCGCCCTGGAACCAAAGAGATAGGCGGCAAGCACCTTCGGCTCCAGGGAGAATCTCTCTGCCAACTCTTTAAGCTTCTGTTCTAAGTCACCTTTAAAAGGTGGAATCATCCTCCCTGCTATTCCACGCCATCTCTCAGCTATACCCATAGTCTTCCCCTAAATTTTCCCAGATTAGAACTTAGTCACCTGCAGCGGGACTTTCTGACAGGATGAACAGGATTTACAGGATTTTTAACCCAATCCCTCCAAGAAAACTCCAAATAACACCGAAAAATTAGCTCCGAATGCTGGCGCTCCACAATCCTCCGCTGTCACCCTTGAAGGGAGCATGCCCCTTTCAAACTAACCCCAACATTTCGGAATTTCTTAGAAATTCCGAAATGTAAAAAGTATTCAATCCAACCCGATGTGTCGACGAGATTCATACCCTGTCCTCACGCTCTCTTTCGAAGGTGGAATCCAGACCTTTGAGAAATCCCTTCATTTCAGCCATTGGGCGAATTGGAATAAGTTCGATGCGATCGTCGAAACTAATGACCTGAAGTTTCTCTCCAGGTCGCAGATGCATGCGCTCCCTAACGCGCTTTGGTATCACAACCTGAAATTTCGGAGATAGTGTTACAGCATCTATATCGCTCTCCTTTTTTAGTCACAAATATAGCCCATCGATAATTCGATGTCAATAATGATGTACGATAAGTTCCACAACATCCCCTTGTGCCTTCGATTCAAAGAGAACGAGTCGTTCCGAAAGAGTGCCCTGGTATCTTCACAGTGGGAAAGCCGCAATAAAATATTTCACCGCAGAGTCGCAAAGGACGCAAAGTTCACCGAAATACTATCGTAGATCGTTACACTCACCGTGGGTAGGGGATTGATTTATCATACCCGTTCGGGTCGCATAAATGCGACCCCCACACTTCTACCCCCGCAAAAGCGTGGGGTAACCACTTCTGGGCTTTAGCCTGTTTGGAGTGCTGTGACTCCTGTCACAGCTTGCGTCAACAGGGTTGACGTACTCCACAGTAACTCCGCACTAAAGTGCGGTAGAAATAGGAGATTGCTTCGGCTGGCCACTTCGCTATCGCTCAGGGCAAGCCCCGCAATGACGGGCAAATGGATGAGGTATAGCGAGAAGCAAAACGACGAAGCAATCTCAATCTACCCGTCTTCAGCCCCATTGCCACTCTCCTCTCTTGCCATCGTATGGTCTTGTAGGGGCGCAAGGCCTTGCGCCTCTACTCAAAGCAGCCTGAAAAAACTTTGCCAAAAAAACAAGATCTTGCGAGTTTGTATTACAGAGATATGAGCCCCTGTATCAACGATAGAACTCACCTCTAGCTGGGAGGATTACCACCAGACTTTATAAGCAAAACGAAACTTTCATAAACACGGCCCAACCTCCGCTGTCAGGTGCAGCGACTGGTTAAGCAAATAGCTCCACTCCGCAGTCGTCTTGCTCATTTTTTCGCTTTCTACACCACTGTCCTCTATTTTTCCTCCCAATGGTTAGCGTAATCTATCTTTCCAGTAACCAGGTTCTCTATTCAACTGCATAACAGCAACAATAAGGATTTCATCTTCGAGAACCTGATAGATGACTCCGTAGGGAAAACGATTTGTCAAACACCTTCTACTGTTTGGGGATAATCGTGGCCAAGCTTCAGGAAATCGGATGATGCGTTGAATAGTTGAGTACACCTCTTCTGCAAATTCTAGCCCTAGCCCTGGACGATAATCTTCATAGTAGTCTATGGAATCATTTAATTCCGCTCTTGCGGAAGGATGAAAGCTATATTTCATTTTCCAAATCGCTTGCGGACGTTCTCAAAGACTTGATCACCGGGAATCAGGCTCACTTTTCCGGAGTTAACCTCCTCAATGCGCCTTTCTGCTTCCTTTGCCCACAGCCTGTCGACTTCCTTTTGTGTCGGAACATTGAGGCTCTCCAGCAACCTGCCAACAAGTGCTGTCCGCATATCAAAGGGAAGTGACAGTACCTCCTTGAGCAATCTTTCATTTAGGGTAATCATTTTCCACTTCCTTTCTCGAATAGTGACTGTTTCCTGAAATCAAAATATTTTCACGCTGGATACGAACGAACTACTTTTTTGCACTGCAATGGGTCTAACCATTGCTCAATATGGATCTGTCCAACCATTCTTTGTTTTAAATTGAACTCCCACAGTTGGCCTAATCACATAACCTTTCTCGGGAATCTTTTCCTCCAGTTCATGATCGATATCTATATCAAACCAAAGCTTAATAATACATGAAACTGTCTCGTGCCCAGTTTAAATCATCCCAGAATCTTTTAGGCATTTCTTCCATATCTCCTGGTATATTAGATAGAAAGCCGAATTCTCTTTAATATACCAATTTCACCTGCTTTTTGGGTGATAATTTTTTTTTCTAGCGTCCTCCACATTCTGGGTACTACTTAGACTTCCACCAGCTCCGGAAAAGGAATAACTGGCACTCTGATACTCTCTTTTATTTTTTCAGCTTGAATTGTGAGATTGTCCATCATTTCGACCACATGGGGAGTAAAGTATACCTCACCGCATTGTTTACAGACTTCCGCGGGGATGGCTTTAAAAAGAACAATCTTATCGCCCCATTGGTGAATGTGTTGGATTTTCTCTTTTTGGCTCTTCTCCATTTTAGTTGAAGCAGATTCTTATAACCTCAGGAATAACTGAAGGTTACATAGCAATCTATCTTGATTACAATACACGAAATCAGAGAGTTTCCAAATTCCTAAGTCATTATCAATTAAACAGTTGGCATTTTGATAGGTTTTACGAAATTTCTCGCTTTATGACTTTGAAAAACAGGGACTTAGTGAACTTCAAACCGCAAATATTGATGATCTGAGATTTCATATTTTGGATAACCATCTGCAAATTGGTGATTTATACCTTCAACTAAAATGGAGAAGAACCCTTTTTTTATAATTTCACCTCTGCAAAAATAGCACTTTCTCATGGCTATCCTCCTCTTCTAATTTGCCAGTCGATCCATTGATCTGGGTCCGGACGGTAAACTGTAGGTGGCTTCAAAAAAGTAGGACACATTCCCTCCACCAGAACTTAGCATCCTTCGGTCGCTAACTTCCCATAGGGTCTCTCGACCCTCTGGCGCTCCACAATCCTCCGCTCGCTTGGATTGCGAAGCTCTCACCCTTGAATCCCAACCTACATCAGGACTTCAAACTTCCCCTGGGCCGTAATTTTCAGAGATTTAGAGAGGTCACTATGGCCACTAATTCCCTTCACATCAACTTGTCTTCCAGGGCCTGCAGAAGTTCTTTTGCTAACTCCAGCATAGTTCCAGCATCCTCTTTTGTGATTTCTCTATGACGCTCATATCTTGCTTGATTTCTGAGCCTCAGACCAAGATTTATTTTCCGTCCTATTTCCCTGGGGAGTTTCCCGGTCTTGATGTATAATCTGGAGAATTGCTGCACTATAGTGCTATGTCTCCTCGGAATGTCCTCTCCCTGTAAAATTAAAAAGCCCTTCAGGCACAGTTCCACACTGTTATAGGCACCATCAACGAGTAGTCTGTAGTTCCCCAAATCTAGATTCGAATGGCTTTCCCTGTAATATTGGTCGGCAAGCTCCAAGAATTCCCCGGCCTCACCTCTTTTAATTTCTTCCTCTGACATAGAGTATATCTCCTTTCTGTTCTTGATAACTTTTCTATGAAAGTAGGAGCCATTCCTTCTGAGTTCATCAATACAGCCAACAATAGGCTGTATTACCTCATTGTATTTTATCATAGTCTCGAGTCCCACCCTGTCGCACTCTTCGGCTACCTCTCTCAAACTGTTAAGTGCAACTATAAATAGGTCTATATCGCTCTCTTCCGTAACCCTCTGCTCTGCAAGGCTTCCAAAGAGATATGCCTTAGCTATTATTCTACCAACAGGAGTTGAGAGAAGGGAACGAATAAAAAAATTCATCGCTTCCCTTTTGTTCCGTAAAAGTTCATCCATACTATTCTGCACCAAAGTGTGAGCCATTTGGCAATACCTTCCCATTTTATGGTTCCAGCCCCCAATAGATACACATCTTAAATCATACTATAGAGGCCAAACTCAAGAATCAACCTCGGCTTACTATTAGGAACATGGGCATTCCAACCGTCTAATCAGACACATCCCTTAGCCATTTCTTCACATATTCCATAAAATCGTAAAGATCAAAAAGCTTCTGGAGATTATTGTGGGTCTCTCCATTCTATTTCTCAATTCTTTTTTCCTTCAGAGGCTCCAAGTTTAGCAAGCATTCTTTCAGTCTTTCTAAGCGCCTCTCTACGCCGCTGAATTCCGGTTTCATAATTTGACTCCCTCAGTAGCTCTTCCCTTTGCTTTCTTAACATGGGAAGATAATCAAAGTATTTGCTTAAAGTATTGGCTTCAAACTCTACCCTGTCAGCCACACTTTGCTGGTAGATTAGCTTGCCCGTGGAGATGACATTATAGGCAAGTTCGATGGGAACAGAATTCAGAATTATCAGGTCAACTTTAGAGGTATTTAATGTTCTACATAGTTTGCTGCCAAAACGATACTTAAAATCATCAGCTACTTCCCCATCCACGAGAATTGCTATATCGTAATCGCTAAGTTCCCCTACTTTCCCTTGTGCTCTTGATCCAAAGAGATACGCAAGTATTATCTTTGGCTCCCCTCTAATCGCTTTTATAAGTTCCTTATTCACTCCAATACCTTAACAGCTTACCACGGAACTACAAAACTCACCACGGAAACTCACGGAATCACACGGGAAAAAGCAATTAAGAGTTGAGAATTAAAAATTTAACTTTCCTGTCCCGTCAGGAGAGGGCTTCTGATGAGGGGATGAAAATAGAAATTGGAAAATAGAAATTCGTGAGCCACAAGATGCCCTCGCCTGACAGCTTTGGTGGCGGAATCGGGGTTCTGCTACCTCACTTAATATTCCGCTCCGTCATTTCTTTGTAGATTGAAGCTCCACTGCGAACAATCTCAAAATGAGAAACAGGGCTCGCTGTTCTCAAATTTACCAGATCAACCCTTTCCGTCCTCAGGTACTTCCAAATCTTTGACCTTAGATCCCCCATTCCCTCCCCCTTGAGGAAGAAGAGCCAGGTCAACATCCTCCTCACTCCTACCTCTATTTAAGGAGCCGAAGAGATACACCAGGAGAATCCCCTCCTTGCGGAATAAGGGCTTCAAGGCTGCTAATCTTTCCTTTATATTCTTTGGCAAAGGTTCAAATCTCCTCCAACGCTCCTTTATGCTCATCTTTCTGCTTCCCAACTATTGGTCACCTAAAACTCAGCGCTTTATAGGCCAAGGGATCTCCTTCGGAGCAACTACAAAACATTTAGGCCAGCAGAATCGTCATCCGGCACTTCCCCTTTAAAATACTTAATAGAAATAGCTTTGTCAATTGTTTTCAGGTATAAACCCCTTGATGGAACAACAAGGGGGGCCTTTACCTTCAGGACGTACGATTTAGATCGGTGAGCAGGATCTCGCTGGTCACTGCCCTGGTACCAATTTCCCCTATGACGATGCCCGCGGCATGATTTGACAACCTGGCAGCCTCCTGGAAAGAAGCCCCAGCCAACCTACTGACCACAAAGGTGGAGACAACCGTATCCCCTGCTCCCGTTACATCATAAACCTCTTTAGCCACCGTGGGGAAATGGGTGAAAACTCGCTTGGGTTCAAAGAGAGCCATCCCCTCCTCTCCCAATGTTATGAGCAGAACATCTATTCCTACTTTCTCCTGAAGTTCCCAACCAACCCTTTTCAGGGTTCCCTCGTCCTCTATGGGGTGACCTGAAATATCCTCCGCCTCTCGTCGGTTAGGGGTAAACAGGCTTGCTCCCCCGTAATAACCGGAATGGTTCCTCGTGGGATCCACCGCCACAAAGAGATCCTTCTTCCGGGCCCAGGAGATCGCCTCCTTCACAATATCTGACCTCAATGTCCCCTTTCCATAATCGGAAATTATCAAACCCTGAACAGAATCCAACCCTTTCTTGATTAGGTCCAACATCCTATGGGCAATCTCATCCCTTATCTCCGAGGGACTCTCCCGATCAACCCTGACAACCTGCTGCTGATGTGCTATGATTCTCGTCTTTATAGTAGTCGGCCTATAATCATCCTTCAGAATATAATTTCCCTCAATCCCTGCCTCTTTCAAAGTGGATCTGACCTGCTCCCCCTCTCCATCATCTCCCACCACACCAATAAGGACCGGCTGAGCACCTAAGGCCTTAACATTATAGGCCACATTTGCCGCTCCTCCTAATTTTAAGGATTCGGATTTCACCAAGACGACGGGCACAGGTGCCTCGGGCGATACCCTCTCTACCTCACCCCAGATATAGGCATCCAACATCACATCCCCTATGATCAGCACTTTGACCTGAGAAAATCTTTCTATTATCCTCTTAACTTCTCCCATTTTGGCTCCTTCCCATTATCCTTTCGATCCCCGCTAAGACATCCTCCACATCAATAGAACGAATGCAGCGGAAATCCCCATATCGACAAGCCAGCGGTTTGACTGAATAGAAAAAACAGGGACTACAAGGTAAATCTTTCCTAACAATTTCATACGGAGCCTTCCAAGGATGCACCCAAACGGGATTTGTAGGGCCGAAGATGGCCACAGTGGGAAGGTTTAGAGCCGCAGCTATATGCATTAGACCGGAATCATTGGTCACAAAGAGATTACATCTCTCCATCAGGGTGGCGGTCTGTTTAACAGAAACCTCCCTTACCAGATAAGCCATCCTACCAAGCGCATCGCTAATTTCTTGGTTTGTCTGTAGCTCATCCGGGCCACCAAAGATGAGAATCTTGGCATTATACTTCTGGGCAAGTATCTTCCCCAGCCGGATGAACTTCTCTTTGGGCCACCTCCTCTGAGCCTGATTCTTGAACCTGGCACTGCCGGCATGAAACCCAACCTTAAGGTCTCCCTCAAGATCCCTCTTCATCAACCAATCCTGGGCAAACCGCCTTTCCTCCTCAGTCAGAAAGATCTCCAATTCCTGGGGAGACCCCACCTCTACTCCCAAAAGTCCTAACAATCTTACATTTTCCTCGACATCATGACGATCATTAGATTCCCCTACTCTCCTATTGTTAAAAAATCCTAAGCTCGAAGAATCCCGATGCTCATATCTGTGCGCCAACCTCAGCTTCGCCCCGATAAGGAAGCTAATCAGGTTATATTCCCGCCGATTGGCCGGATATACATTTATGGAGATGTCATACTTATGGGACCTGAGCTGGGATAGAAACCTCAGGGAACGAAAGGGACCTTCTTTGATAAAATTCCAATGGATTATCTCATTCAGATGGGGATTCCCCTCCAGTATCTCCTGAGCACCTTTGAACATCACTAGGGCGGAGATATGGGCCGAGGGGAATCCTTTCCGCAGCATCCTCAAGGCAGGGGTAAAGAGAAGGGTATTGCCTATTCCAGCCAAACTTATCACTATGATCTTCCTCGCGCTCAACCCACTGAGGTGGGAGATCGCCTTTCCCTGAGAGGGCGATGATCTGTTCACCCCTTCTCTCCAGCCACCTTCTGCCCTCCCCCTACAATCTCTTTTGGTTCTACCAGGGCAAAGAGAACCCCACCAAGCACGCCTACCAAAAGGGTTACGATGTAGGTCAACAACTGCATAGAGGCCGCCTGTGAGGGGACAACCCCTATCCTCTGGAAAAGGATCATACCAGAGCTTTCCCTCACCCCAATGCCAGCCACAGATATGGGTAGGGCAATGGCCAAGGCGATGAGAGGAATGATGAGAAAAAAGTAGAGGAGATCGATCCTGATGCCAATGGATAAGGCGATCAAATAGTTTATTAAAATCCTGATTGATTGGATAACAAGAGAGATGCCCAGAAACTTAAAGAAAAATTTGCTATTTCCCTTGTAGGAGTAAATCGAACCGTAGATTTCCCTTAATGTTCCCCTCAGCCCTGAGGGAAGGAGGCGAAAGAAGAACCTGTCCCCCATTCTGGCCACCCGACGGTTGAAGAAAACCAAAAATATAGAGAGGAGGATAAAAAGGGAGACCAGGGTCAGACCCAAAAGCTTGAGTTGCTGCAGCTTCCCAATGGCCAAAACGGTAGCCAAAAGGGCCAGGGCCACCAAGGCCACAAATCCCATCAGCCTGTCCATTATGGTGGCCGCGATGACTCCCTCTTTCTGCTTTACCTTCTTGGAGAGGTCATACGCCTTGTAAACATCCCCCCCGATGTTGGTGGGGAGAAAGTTATTGAAGAAAAGGCCGACAAAATAGTAGTAAAGGGCCGCCTTATAGGTTATCCTTATCCCTTGGATCCTCAGGAGTAACCACCATTGGAAGGCTCCTAAAATGTTGCTCAGGGCAAAGAGGAAGATCCCGCTGAGGAATAGAAGTTTGTCTGCCCGGAGCAACTGCCCAATAATCTGCCCCACCCCCACCTTATAGAAAACCCAGGAGAGAAGGGCAACGCTGAGGAGAGCCTTAAGTGCGGTGGTAAAGAGCTTCTTAGAACTCACTCACCTCCCCCATCAGTTGCTTCCCCCCTTCTGAGCAGTGTCTGCCTTCGGCTTGTTGAGGAGATTCTGCAATAATCCCCTGGCCCCTTTATCCTCTGGGTGTCTCCCCACCCACTCCTCCAATTGGCCCAAGGCCTCACTATCCTTGTTCGCTGCCATATAGAGGCCAATCAGCCTCCTCATTCCCTCCTGGAAGTCCGGATCGATCTCCAGGGATTTTTTCAGGCTACCAATGGCCTCCTCCTCCTGGCCCAGTTGATGCTGGATCATCGCCAGGTTAACATAGTTGTTTAACCTATCTGGCCATTTCTCCAACTCTTCCTGCACTACCTCCAAGGCCTTATCCAATTGTTTGTTCTTTACATAGATCTGGGCCAAAAGCTCATAAGGCCGGAAATCATCTGGCAGAACTTCCATACACTTTTTCAGCTCAGCTACCGCCTTCTCAGTTTCCCCTTCCTGATCATAGCTAAAGGCCAAAAAGACAAAGGCAGTTGTATAATTGGCCAGCAGCTTCTTCATATTTTCGTTCTTGTACACCTGGGGATCGGCAAGTCCCCTGAACTTGTAGATCTCCCAGAGGTTATGGTGCATCTTCTCCGCATCAATCTGATGGGGTTTCTTCTCCGATACCAGCCTGTAGGTCAGACCCTCCATCCTCAGGTAATCCTGTAAACCAACCTTGTTGTCATCGGAGACAGTTACGGCAAAGAAGATGGGCTTTCCCCACTTGTTGGTGGTAATTATGTCCTGCACCATAATATCCTGCACCCTGATTATCTTCCCATTCTTCAATCTGTAGGCCATCAGCCTCTCGATCTGCTGGTCGGAGAGGCTAATGGGCACCTTGGGCTCCTGGTGTTTTAACTGCAGGATATACCAGGGCGTGTTCAAGAGGCTGAGATTAACCACCCGCACATCCTTCCTCACCCCCTCCACCTCCTGGATATACCAGAGGGGAAAGGTGTCGTTGTCTCCGTTGGTGAAGATTATCCCACCCTGATCACAAGATTCCAGCATATTGTAGGCATAGTCATGGGCGATATAGTTGCCGCTGCGATCGTGGGTATGGTAGTTCTGGAGAAAGGGGATCATGGGGGTAGCTAAAAGGATCAAGGAGGCAAAAACCACCATTCCCCTGCTTCCATTCCGAAACTTCTTCAACTTTAACCTCAGCCATTCGAGGATACCAGAGACCCCGATACCTATCCAGAGGGCAAAGAAGACAAATCCCGGGGTATAGAAGTAATCCCTATCCCTCACCTCCAGCCTCACCCCCTTGGTGCCATCGGAGAAGTTCATATAGATGATGAGGCCCAGGGTGCCGATAAAGAGAAGGGAAAAGAGAAATATCCCCAATCTCCTCCTCCTTTTCAAGAGAGAGGGTATCCCGATGAGGCCCAAAATTACTGGTAGGATCCAAAACTTCGGGGGCGTATACTGTTGGCGGAAGAAACTCCAGAAGCCCATATGTCGATAAACTCCGAACTGGTGTGCCCAGGTCCCCTTGCGGGTAAATAGCCCCTGCATCATACCCGTCTGGCCGTATTGTTTTCTCTCCAAGAACATCTTGAAGCGGGTCCAATTGGCTGGGTCGTTCTCATCTATCGCTGGATTAAGATGGGAACGAATAGGTATGTAAGCAATAGTTGAATAACCCACAAGGGCAATAAAGACAAGCCAAAAACCAAATCTCCAATGCCTCCTCTTCTCCCCAGTTGTCGACCAGGACATCAGAAGGCTAATTATCAGGGCTAAGCCGGAGAGCACAAAAAAGGCATTAATGGATTCGGAGTAAACGACAAAGGCCAAGGGGATGACCGCCAGCCAAAACCTGAAGTCAAAAGCCTTTCCCCGATCCACCAGCACAACCAGAAGGAGGAGGGCGGGAGCAGCCAGGAAGACTGTCATATGAAAGCCAATCCCCATAAAGAGGAGATAGACCATCAACATCAATAGGCGATCGCCCTGCGGCCTCTCCCAGTTCTGATACCAACGCAGAGCCAACCAGGTGAGGAAAACCATCAGAAACATAGCCACCCCATAGACCTCAGCCTCTGTGGAATTGAACCAATAGGTGTCAGAGAAGGCCATAAACAGGCTCCCCACTATCCCCCCCACTGCGGGGATAACCTGCCTCCATCCCCTCTTTAGCTCAGCGGACCAGAGTTTGACGACCCCCGAGATAAAGAGGTAAGCAACCCCTACTGTCCCGGCGCTGAAGAGACCGGAGATGAAGTTTACCCTTCTGGCCACCGAGCCAAAGATGGGAAGAAAGGTAAAGAGCCTACCCAAGAGAACGAAGAGAGGGGTCCCCGGGGGATGGGGCACCCCTAAGATATATGAACAGGCAATAAACTCCCCACAATCCCAGAAGGGGACAGAACGAGCCATAGTCTTCAGATAGACGATCAAGGCGATGAGAAAAACCAAACCTGCCAAACCAAGATCAAGTCCCCATTCCCTTTTTCCCTCTTCCATAATCTCTCCTTTTTCTATCTACCCATTGAAAGCCTATCGGCTAAGTAAACTGGCAGTTTTACCTTGGCCATCTTCCCCTGCGTCTTCCCCACATCATAGGCAAATCTCTGTAACTCTAGAGAATCCCTTTTACTATCGTAAATACAGGCAGCAGACCGGGGATCTCCATCCCTGGGTTGCCCCACACTGCCCACATTGATTATATACTTCAGATTTGGCCTCAATTTCAAGCCATCAAAGGCATCCTGTTGGCAATCATCCTCCTGCCGGATAAAGACTGTAGGCTGATGGGAGTGGCCGATGAGGCATACCCTCTCCGTAAAGGTGCGGAACTCCTGACAGGCCTCCTGCCGGGAGAGAATATAGTTCCAAAGGCTCGGTTCAGAGGGAGAGGAATGAACAAAGAGGAAATCCTCCTCCACCCATCTCAAGGGAAGACCACTAAGCCAATTCCGATTAGTCTCATCCAAGACCCTGGATGTCCACCTGATGGCCATCCGGGCAAAGGTATTAAAGTACTCTGTGCCAGTCTTTCCCACTGCGGCCCAGTCGTGGTTACCAACAATCACTACCCCCTCAGTTTCCCTAATCAGTTGACAACATTCGTTGGGATTGGGCCCATATCCCACAATATCCCCCAAACAGAGAAGCAGATCATATCCCTCCTTCTTGAGTCCTTTAAGCACGGCCTGCAGCGCCTCCAGATTACTATGGACATCCGAAATTATCGCATATCTCACTCCTGCCCTCCCTTCCCTTCCTGTTTACCAACCACCTTCCCGCTTTCTTTGGCTACCGAATCCAGTATCCCATTGACAAATCTGCCAGACTCCCTGGTGCTATACTTCTTGGCCAGCTCAATGGCCTCATTTATAGAGACCTTAGGAGGAATATCGGGAAACCAAAAGATCTCACAGATGGCTAATCTCAGTATATTCCGATCCACCGTGGCTATCCGCCGCAACTCCCAGTGCTTGGCCATCCTGCCGATCAGCTTATCGATCTCCTCCTTATGGGAGAAAGCCTTTTGACTTAAATCGATTACAAAGGATTTGGTCTCTTCCCCTAATTCGTTACTGCTGAAGAGATAATTTAGAATGGAAGGGAGCTCACCTCCCCCAATCTCTATGGCATATAAAGCCTGAAGAGCAACCTCCCTGGCCTTTCTCCTCTTTCCCTCCATAGATCCTATTTTAGCTGAGAAAACAGATCAATCATCTCCATCGCTGAAAGGGCAGCATCCCAACCCCTATTCCCTACCTTTGCCCCTGCCCTATCCAGAGCCTGCTCTAAGCTCTCCGCGGTTATCACCCCAAAGCTAACCGGAATGCCGCTCTCCATACCCACCTGGGCTATCCCCCGAGAGACCTCCTTGGCCACATAGTCAAAGTGAGGGGTCTCCCCTCTAATCACTGTCCCTAAGCATATTACGGCATTATACCTTCCAGAGGGGGCCAGCCTCTTAGCCAAGAATGGGAGCTCAAAAGCCCCGGGAACCCAAAATATGTCCAACTTCTCCTCATCCGCCCCATGCCTGCGGAGGCAGTCCAAAGCCCCTTCCAGGAGCCGGGAGCTGACTAGCTCGTTAAACCTCCCAACCACTAAGGCAAACCTCCTCCCCTCCGCCCTTAACTGCCCCTTGATTACCCTGGCCATCTCTTCTCCTTCCCCTGAATTTATATAAACAGGGATTCCACATTTGACACATGAAAATAAATATTGAATATGCTTTGTAGCCTATCAAAACTGCCCCAAACGTCTAAAAGATAGTAAGATAATTAGCCCTATGGCATTTTCAATGTTTAATTTAACTTTAGAGGGTGGGATCCCTGATAAATGGAAACATAACAGTTAGCCCGAATTATTCATAAACCGCAGATAAACGCAGATCTTCACAGCGCGGCAGAGCCGCAACAAAAAGCCACAGATTACACAGATTTCACCGAAAAGAAATTGTTGTCCTAGCCCATTGCCCATAGGGTTCTTTTTTGAGGTGGCAGAACCCCGATTTTACCACAGTCAGGTCAGGTAAATCCTTTGTAGGGGCTTGATTCATCAAACCCATCCTGGTCGTATAAACGCAACCCTTACACTTCTACCCCCGCTAAAGCGGGGGGTAACCTCCCCTGGGCTTTAGCCCAGGGGGCCCGACGGACAGGTCTGAAGACCTGTCCCTACAATGCAATGCCCTTAGGGCCTAAAGGCCCTGAACCCGCACTAAAGTGCGGTAGAAGACGCCAACTCAAAGCGAACTGAAAAACTTTGTCAAAAAAGATGGTACGGCAAAAACTATAGAATCAGTGGCCGCAGGATTTGGTAAGCGAAAAGAAACCCTATAAATCAATCACTTACGCAACCTAAAGGTTACGGCTGCCCTATTTTTTCGGCTTTTTGTCTAACCATCAACTTACATTTTCATTTTACATTCGAAGCTTCGCTATTAAACCAATAAGCCCATAGCTTTAAATCCCTTTGCCTCTTTTGATCCTTGGCTTCAGGGGATTATATATTAAGGAGATGCCCCAACTTGTCCCTCTTTGTCTTCAGGTATCTAATGTTCTCCTGATGGGGAGGGACCTCGATGGGAATTCTCTCCACCACCTTGAGGCCATACCCTTCCAAACCAGCGATCTTCTTGGGGTTGTTGGTCATTATCCTCACCGTGGTCAGACCCAAATCGGCCAATATCTGGGCTCCTATCCCATAATCCCTCAGATCAGGGGGAAACCCTAAAGCCTGGTTGGCTTCCACAGTATCCTTCCCCTCATCCTGAAGCACATAGGCCTTAAGCTTGTTGGCCAAGCCGATCCCCCTCCCCTCCTGCCTCATATAGAGAAAAACCCCCCTCCCCTCGCTCTCTATCCTGCGCAGGGCATAGGCCAACTGTTCACCACAATCACACCTCAAGGAGCCAAAGATATCACCTGTAAGGCATTGGGAGTGAACCCGCACGAGTACATCCTTCTGGCCAGCCACCTCCCCCTTCACCAGGGCGATATGATGGTTGCCCGTGGTTAGGCTCTCGTAAAGGTGAAGCTGAAAATGGCCAAATTTGCTGGGCAAGTCGGTGGTGACCACCTTAACCACTAACTTCTCCGTCCGGCGACGATAGCTGATTAGATCCTTGATAGTAATCAGCTTCAACCGATGTTCCGCGGCCATTTCCTTAAGCCGGGAGAGCCTGGCCATCGATCCATCATCATCCATTATCTCACAGAGGACCCCCGCTGGGTAGAGCCCGGCTAATTTGGCCAGATCCACCACCGCCTCTGTATGGCCTGCCCGCCGCAACACCCCTCCCTCCATAGACCGCAGGGGAAAGATATGGCCGGGCCGGGCAAGGTCATCGGGCTTGGTGCGTTCATCGATGAGGGCCCTAATGGTCTCCGCCCGATCATAGGCGGAGATTCCGGTAGTGGTGTTCTTAATGGCATCCACAGAAACGGTAAAGGGAGTTCCCCACTTCGCCGTATTCTCGGCCACCATAGGAAAGAGCTTCAGCTCATCCAACCTCTCCTTGGTCATAGGCCCACAGATGAGGCCCCTCCCATACTTGGCCATAAAGTTAATGGCCTCCGGGGTAACCTTCTCAGCGGCCATAATAAAATCCCCCTCATTCTCCCTGCCCTCATCGTCCACCACAATCACCAGTTTCCCCTTCTTCACATCCTCAATAGCCTCTGAGATCTTGCTAAAAGGTCCTCCCATAGTCCCTCCCAACAATCTTCAATAACAACTGTCAGAAATCAGTAGTCAGCTATCAGCAAAGGGCCTCTTGCATCGGGGCACCAGCCCTAACTACACAAGCTGATCCCTGTGCCCTGCAAACTGGCTTCTGCTCCCTGATCCCCGTGAACTGTTAAATTTTGGGTTTGGTGAGGTATTTGGCCAAGATGTCAAATTCTACATTCACCATCTCCCCCACCCTTTTCCCACCCAAATTGGTAGCCTTCTGAGTATAAGGAATGAAGGAGATGGAAAACCTGTTTCCCTCAACACTTGCCACTGTAAGGCTAACCCCATTTACGGCCACAGATCCCTTCTCCACCAGAAGGGGGGAAAATTTGGCCGGCACTTCCATTGTAAGGATGTCATTCCTCCTCCCCTTTATCCTGCCCACCGTGTCAACATGCCCGCTGAGCAGCCATCCCCCCAGCCGAGATGCAAGGGAAATGGGCCTCTCTAGGTTCAGCCTATCCCCTATCCTCACCCTCCCCAGAGTAGTCGCCTTAAGGGTGCCCTGCACCGCCTGAACCGAGAAGGAAGACCCAGCCACCTCGGTTACCGTCAGACAGACCCCGTCTATGGCCAGGCTATCCCCTTCCTTTAACTCCTGCAAGACCTTCCTGGCCCCTATCCTCAATTGGCTCCCCTGGGGAAAAGGGGATATCCCCTTTAAGATCCCCAGTTCCTCAACTATTCCGGTGAACATAGGCGGTAATGAGAAGGTCCTCTCCCATCCTTTGAGCTCTCATATTATAAAGCCGGCAAAGGGAGGAAAGTTCCCTCACCCCCAGATCCTCAAAACCCCCCACTCCCTCTCCCATCACCCTTGGAGAGAGAAAGACAAGAAGTTTATCTGCTATATCCGCCCTCAGGGCAGAGGTGAATACTTCCCTTCCCCCTTCTATCATTAGAGAGGTTATCCCCCTGATCCCGGCGACCTTTAGAGCCTCCCTCAAATCTATCCTCCCATCCCCATCAGAGGAGATCTCCCAAATCTCTGCACCCTCTTTCTCTATCTCCTCTCTCCAGGATGGGGAAGCCTGAGAGGTAGTCATTATGATGGAGTGGCCGTCAGGGAAGAGGACCTTTGCCTGAGAAGGGGTTCTTCCCTTGCTGTCCAGCACAATCCTCGAGGGATTTCTCCCCTTAATATGTCTCACCGTTAGCCGGGGATTATCCTGCAAAACTGTTCCTATCCCTACCATAACGGCATCAACTCCACTGCGCAGCCAGTGCACCCTCCGCTGAGATTTAAGGGAAGATATATATTTTGATCTCCCCTGGAAGGTGGCGATTTTCCCATCCAGGGTCTGGGCTAACTTAAGGGTAACAAAGGGCAACCCAGTGCGTATATACTTGAGGTATGCCTCATTAAACCTGGTCGCCTCTGCGGCCAGCAGCCCCACTTCCACTTCAACGCCTTGGGAGGAAAGCTCCTGAAAACCCTTACCATTGACCTGGGGGTTGGGATCCATAATTGAGGCTACCACCTTTGCTACCCCTGCCCTAATAATGGCCTGGGTGCAAGGGGGGGTTCTACCCCAATGGCAACAGGGCTCTAAGTTCACATAGAGAGTGGCACCTTGGGTCCTCTCTCCCGCCTCTTTAAGAGCAACTACCTCGGCATGGGGTTCACCAACCGCCCGATGAAACCCCTTGCCCACCACATCCCCATCCCTCACCACCACTGCCCCTACCAAGGGGTTAGGACTGGTTTTCCCCCATCCTTTTTTGGCCAGTCTGAGGGCCAACCTCATATATCTCGAATCCGGACAGTTTACCACAGAATCTCACGGAATGGACTCATCAATTAGCAATTAGCAAGTTAAAATGAACTGAAATCACAGCATAGCGATGCCGCAACCAAACAAGGGCCACAGATTACCCTGATTTTACTGAGAAAAAACCACTACCGTAGTTCGACAATTAACAAGTTAAAACGAAATAAAGCCAGAAAATCCTGAGGTGCATGCCATTTTTCATTGATAATTGATAATTATTCATTGATCATTTCTTTTTCAGCCCGTGGCCATCGGCGGTGGATCATCCCTTGAATCTGAGCTGGTAAGAAGTAAATTTGCCCTAAATATAAACTCACCCTCTTTAAAGTCAAGCCTTTTTATCCGTTGACATCCCCCTTGAACTCTTATACCTTCTCAGAAAAAGGAGGTCAAATGAGAGGCTGCATGATTTGGCTGTTTCCGCTTACCCTAATCCTGACCAGCTCAGCCCAGGGGAAAACAGTTTTAGGGATAAAGTCTTCCCCTACCTATGGAGATAGCTACATCGGGCTTGAGTTGACTCCCCGGTTCACCCTCTCTGGGGGAGCAGATCTTCTGCAGACTGAGCTGAAGGAGGATTTTTCAAGCGCAGCGGCATCGGTGACCCTCTTCATTCCCAATGTAGGCTTCAGATTCCTCCTCAAGGAGGAAATAAAGGAGGAGGTCACCCCCTACTTTTCTCTTGACCTGCTTAAATCCTATGCCACAGTGGACATCGACGATGACTCCTCCCTGCGGGACTACCTGAGCAAAGACGACGAGAAACTCTTAGAGGACCTTTTGAGCTTCTGGGGGATAAGCCCGGCAGTGGGGCTCGAATACCCCTTTTCCCCTAAGTTCAGCATAGGAGGTGAGCTGGGATTCAGGCTTTTCTTTGCGCAAGGAAAGTTGACAAGAGGGGGCAACTACTACTTTATCTATACTGGGGGCAATAGTCTCAGCAACAAGAGCAAAGTTCATTTAGATATAAACCTCACCTACACGGCCATTTGCCTTAACTTCAGGTTCTAAAGATAGGGACACTTCCTATTTTTTTTGACGTCATCCACACCCAAACTCCGAGCCACCAGGTGGGGGTATCTGATCGCCCATCCATAGGGCGCTCAGGCCTTTGCTGGGGCCAGTCTGGTGAATAATCCGGATTAGCCCCATATAGCCTGAATTATTCGTAGAATCGTATGAATCCCCTCGGACAGATAGGGGTTTTTCCGCGTAGGGACAGGGCTTCAGCCCTGTCCGAGAAGAGCGGACAGACATAAATGTCTGTCCCTACAAAACAAATACATAAATCATTAGCCTTGAAAGGGATGTACCAATTCCTTTTTGGTCTATGGATATTTGGGGGCTAATAAAATCTGGTTGATTTACTTAGGAAATTTGGTTATATTTAGACAGGTTCACATCTCTTTTTCACCTTAATCTGGAGGAGAAATGAAGAAGTTGATTTTTGCCCTCTTTGTAAGCGCCCTAATAGTACTAACGATTGTGCCCCTGTATGCACAGGTAGAGATGCTCTCCAATGGGGATTTTGAGAGCTGGACAGTTAATGGTACCGCTGGCCCACCAGATAATTGGTCTCTTTCCAGCTCTAGTTTTTTCTCCGCTAGCCAGGAGGCTACGACCGTTCATGCTGGAACTTACAGCGTGAATCTGACCTGGTCAACCACGAGTACTCGAAACCTTGAACAGATGGACATTCCGGTAATGGCTGACAGTGCCTACATCCTTTCTGCTTGGGTTTATGACAACGACCCGGATGGGAGGGTTCGTGTCAATATTCGCTGGGAATACTCGGGGGGCGGTTACATTAGCAACAGCTATTCTGACTACTCCTCTGACAATTCCAATTGGCTGTTACTGAGCACCGATAGCGTGACAGCTCCCAGCAATGCTGCTCAGTGCAAGGTTCGCATAGCCTGTTATGATATCTCTGGTTGGGATGGAGATGCCACTGTCTATGTAGATGATGCCTCCCTCAGTAAGGTTATACCAGTTGGGCCGACCACCATCTATGATGTGCAGTTTAACAACACCACTCAGGGGAGTGATAGTTCCTGTTACCCGTCACCGGAGGATGGCAACACGGTGACTATTACTGGAGTGGTCACTGGCATAACCGAAAACACATCCTATGACAACTTCTGGATTCAGGATTCATCCGGGTTATGGCATGGAATTTATGCTTTCGACAATTCCATCCACCCCTCACGGGGCGACAGCATTACCCTAACCGGTTCGATAAGCGAATATTGGGGGTTGACCGAGATCGATCCCAGTTCGCATCAGGTCCACGCCACTGGAAGACCTGAACCAAGCCCGATAAAGGTTACCTCAGCGGATCTGGCCGGGGGGTGCTCCGCAATCGGCGAATCTTATGAAGGAGTTTTAGTGAGAATAGACTCTGTGGTAGTCACCCAAGACCTCAATGAACATAGTGAATGGTATGTCTCCGATGATGGGGGAGCAACAGAGTGTCAGATAGACGATAAATGCTTCCATTACAATCCCACTGTTGGAGAAAGTCTCACCTATATCATCGGAGTTGTGCACTATTCTTACTCAGAATATGAGATTAATCCACGGAGCATAGATGACATCGGCAGGTTGGGAGGACCTCCACCTTTTTTGTCCATCTATGATGTGCAATTTAACAACACCAACCAAGGCAGTGGCGACGACTGCTACCCCTCCCCCTACGAGGACAGTTTGTTGACCATAACTGGAGTCGTCACTGGAATTACCCGAAACATAGGGTATGACAACTTTTGGTTGCAGGATTCCGCCGGCTGCTGGAGCGGGGTGTATATCTTCGACAATACGATCAGTCCATCTGTAGGAGACAGCATGACCATCACTGGTTCGATTTCTGAGTATTACGGTTTGACTGAAGTCAGCGTCTCTGAATATGAAACCCACACCCATGGAGTTTCTGGGTTTACACCAATTGCGTTGACGGCTGACGATTTAGATGACGGATGCTCGACCACAGGGGAGTCCTATGAAGGAGTGCTGGTAAGGATAGAAAACGTCGTTGTAACAGATACAAGCGGCTTTACCGTCCATGGTGAATGGTATATCTCCGATGACGGTGGCGCTCACCAGTGTCAAATCGATGACATGTGTTTTCCTTATGAGCCGGAAATTGGAGATACCCTTACATCCATTATAGGGGTCGTTCACTACTCGGGTGGCGAATATGAGATAAATCCGAGGAGTGCCAGTGATATCGTTCCGCTGCATCCTGATTCCACCTTGAAGATTTACCTTATAGATGTAGGTCAGGGGGATGCTACGCTAATGGTTTCTCCAGCCGGTAAAACATTGCTTATGGATGGTGGACAGTATGGGATGGGGTATGACAGAATTGTTCCCTTGATGGACAATTTAGGTGTGGGTCACTTGGACTTTATGGTCGCTTCTCACTATGACGGCGACCATATCGGCGGCCTCGACGAGGTGGTCAACGGGGGTTATCCGCCAGGCATCGCCTATGACCGGGGGGATTCGGTGGGGGGAAACCAGTTCAACCAGTATCTGGATGCTATCAGGGATGTGCGGCAGACCATCGATACCTGTCAGGTCATTGATCTGGGTGGTGGGGTTACTATCACCTGTTTGACCGTGGATGCCTGCATCTGCCAGGATGGTTGTGTGGATACGACTGGCACCAGCGAAACGGAGAACAGCTTGAGTGTTGGCCTGCTGGTGGAGTACGGGGATTTTGACTACTGGGTTTCAGGGGACCTCACCGGGGGAGGTTTTGGGACCGCAAATGTGGAGAGCGTCGCTGCTGAGGTGATTGGAGATGTGGATGTCCTGCGGGTCAATCACCATGGGAGTGGCACGAGTACCCATTGGCACTTTACCAATACCCTTCTTCCCGATGTATCCGTCATTTCCGTCGGCGACAATGACTTCGGTCACCCTCACCAATGGATATTAAACAGATTGAATGACCTTATCACCATGCAAGCTATATATCAGACAGAAACGGGAAGCGGTGGCACCGCTGACAAAGTTCAGGTCGCCAATGGGACAGTTTTGATCGAGACCGATGGTAGTACCTATACCGTCTCTGGAGGGGATCTAATTCCCACTACTTACGATGTTGACGAGGTGAGGTTCTCGCCGACAGTGGTGATTAACGAGGTAATGAAGAATCCTGCATACCCACCTGCCGATGAGGATGGAGAGTGGTTCGAACTCTACAATGCCACCGATGAGGTCATAGATCTCCAGAACTGGACAATCAAGGATGACTATCTGGACAACTTCGTTATCACTAGTTCCCTGGAAATCCTCCCCCATGGCTATGTGGTGTTTGGAACAAATGGAAACCCAGAACAGAACGGGGGCTACACTCCGGATTATGTTTATAACTGGTTTAACGATTTCAGATTGTCTAATGCCGATGATGAGATAATTCTGATGAACGGGGACCAGGTCGTTGATTTTGTCTACTATGATGATGGGTTAAACTGGCCTGATGATGAGGACAAGTCTATGCAGTTATCCAATCCCTATCTGAACAACAATGTGGGAGCAAACTGGGCATCGACCACCGACAGCACCTATGGGACGGGCCACTACGGCACCCCCGGGTATCAGAACAGCAACTACATAGTAGCTGTGGGGAACAGATCCGAGACCCAATTGCCCATTACCTTTCACCTCTCTCAGAACTACCCCAACCCATTCAATTCAAATACAGTTATCAGTTATCAGTTGTCAGCAGTCGGCAATCGGCGGTCAGCAGTCAGCCTGAAGATTTACAACATTGCCGGGCAGTTGGTGAGGACGCTGGTGGATGGGGCAAAACAACCGGGGAGACACTCTGTTGTGTGGAATGGAATGGACAAAGAAGGTCACTCTGTGGCCAGTGGGATATACCTCTGTAGGTTAAGGGTAGGTAATCTTTCCCAAACTATGAAGATGGTTTTGCTGAGGTAATCTTTAATCTGGGGTTTGGACCAGAAGAGCCACCCTCAACCTTAGGGTGGCTCTTCTCTTTAGGGAATGAGAATTAGGTTGACAGGATGAAAGGAATTATTTATTTTGGATTAAATGGTTTTGCTTCTCCATTTTGGTAGCGGCAGGTAATGATTAGAAAGGTGCAAGGGAGGATAAGATGAAGCTTGTAAACTACCGTCAGGTTAAATCTGAACCAGTTACCGATGAAGGGGCCAAGGACACCACCATTGCCTGGGCCCTCTCGGAGAAGGATGGAACTCCCAACTTCTCTATGAGGATCTTTCGGGTCCAGCCCGGGGGCTATACCCCTCTTCACTCCCATAGTTGGGAGCATGAGATCTTCGTTATCAGGGGAGAGGGAACCTTAGTTGACGAGGGAAAGGAGTACGGGCTAAAGGCTGGCGACATCGCCTTTGTCCAGCCCCAGGAACTTCACCAGTTTAAAAATAATGGCAACCAGACCTGGGAATTCCTCTGTCTGGTTCCCAATGAGCGGAGGTGATAGATGGCTGAGGAGAAGGAAGGCTTCTTTATGCAGTTGGTTCTTATGTTTCAGACCGCAGCTATGCAACAGATGGGAAAGGTGATCAACCCCTTGACCCAGAAGATAGAGAAGGACCTCTCCCAGGCCAAGTTTTCCATTGATATGTTGGGTATGATTGAGGAGAAAACCAAGGGAAACCTCAGCGATGAGGAGAAGAGGATCTTAGATCATATCCTCTTTGAGTTAAGGATAAACTATGTAGATGAAGTAGAGAAGGAGAAAAAAGTCTCTGAACTGGAGAAGAAGGCTACCGAGGGAAAGACCACCGCTCAAGGGGAGGTTAAGGGGGAGAAAAAGCCAACCAAGCCTAAGGAACGGAAAAAGGAAGCCAAGAAGTAGGGGCGTAAGGCCTCACCCCCCTAAGGTTCTTGTCATATTTCGTCACGGAATCTCATGGCGCGGTAAAGCCGCAATAAAATAATTCACCGCAAAGTCGCAAAGGACGCAAAGCTCACCAGGCCAAAAATGGGAAATTGGAAAATAAGAAAATGGAAATTAGGGAAAGCTGATTCAATTAGGATTCGTGCTATTCGTCCATTCGTGGGATTCGTGTTCAAGGCCTTCTTTTCTTTGCGAACCCAGCGGCTTTGCGGTTAAAAAATTTGTTAAAAAACAAGACCTTGCAGGTTTGTAGTACAGAAAAAAGCAATTAAGAATCAAGAATGAGGCTTATGCTGGCTATCCCCGATTCCTGTAAACTGACTTCTGATCCCTATTTTTCTGATAGCCTATGATTGGTTATTGCCCTTTTCAAATATAGCGATTTGAGTCGACAAAAATGTCTTGTGGATTTAAACTTTATAAATGAAGCTGCAGAAAGTAAAGGGAACCAAGGACATCCTCCCAGGTGAGGCGGAGAGGTGGAGGCATATAGAGGAGAAGATAAGGGGGGTGATGGCCAGATACAATTATGGGGAGATCCGCACCCCCCTCTTTGAACTGACCGAGCTCTTTGCCAAGGGGACCGGCCAGGACACGGACATCGTCACCAAGGAGATGTATACATTCCCGGACAAGGGGGGAAGGAGCCTCACCCTCTGTCCGGAGGGAACACCGCCGGTGATCAGGGCCTACTTAGAGAACAGCCTGGGTAGGCGATTTCCCCTGGTGAAGCTCTTTTACATCGCTCCGATGTTCAGACAGGAGAACCCCCAAGCGGGTAGGCTAAGACAGTTTCACCAGTTTGGGGTAGAGGCCATCGGTTCCCCCCAACCCCAGATGGATGTTGAGGTTATCTCCCTCTGTATGGACATATACCAGGAGGTGGGTCTGCAGGGGTTGCAGCTCAAGTTGAATAGCATTGGCTGTAGGGATTGCCGGGCAAGCTATAGGGAAAGGTTAAAAAACTATTTGGCCGATAAGAGTGAGAGACTCTGTGCAGACTGTCAGGTCAGATCCGTAAAAAATCCCTTGAGGTGCTTTGACTGCAAAAAAGAGGGGTGCCAACTGGTGATGCAAGAGGCCCCCTCCACCTTGGATGGGCTATGCCAGAACTGCCGGGAACATTTTCAGGCTGTTCAGAATGGGTTAACGGATTTGGGGATACCCTTTGAGGTTGATCCCGGGCTGGTCAGGGGATTGGACTACTATACAAGAACGGTCTTTGAGGTTCTCAGCTCGGGCCTGGGCGCCCAGGATGCCCTCTGTGGCGGGGGAAGATACGATGATTTAGTGGAGGAGTTGGGGGGGGAACCTACCCCCGCAGTGGGGTTTGCTGCCGGCATGGAAAGGCTCCTTCTCTCCCTAAATGAGGCGGAGGAAACAGCCCGGTTGGGGCCAGATCTTTTTCTCATCTCCCTGGGTCCCCAGGCCCAAACTGCCTCTTTGCAGCTGATCCATAGGTTAAGGAAGATAGGCCTGCGCTGTGAAATGGACTATTTGGGGAGGAGCCTCAAATCCCAGCTCAGGGAGGCCAACAGACAGGGGGCCCCCTTTGCCCTGATCATTGGGAAGAGGGAGTTGGAATCCGGAGAGGCAAACCTGAAGGATATGAGAAATGGTCAGGAGCAAAAGGTAAGCTGGGCAGATACCCAAAGGATTTACTCCCGGATAAGGGGGAAAGATACAGAAAAACCTCCAATTCCGATGTAAAAAAGATGAACTGGGAGGATACCCAAGGGATTTACTCCCGGATAAGGGGGAAGATGCCTCAAATTAAAAGAAGCCACACCTGCGGAAAACTGCGCCCCAAGGATGTGGGCAAAGAGGTGGTCCTCTGCGGTTGGGTGCACCACTGGAGAAACCATGGGGGGGTCATCTTTGTGGATTTAAGGGACAGGTATGGGATAACTCAGGTGATATTCAGGCCTTCTGACAATCCAACTATCCAATCCCAGGCGGCAAAGCTGAGAAATGAGTGGGTGGTCTGTGTGAAGGGAAAGGTCCTTGAACGTCCAGAGGGGATGGTTAACCCAAACTTAGAGACTGGTGGAATAGAGGTGGAGGGGGAAAAGATCGATGTTTTAAGCACCTCCCAAACCCCACCTTTTCTCATCTCCGATGAACCTGGCGCTACGGAGGACCTCCGGTTAAAATATAGGTATTTAGACTTAAGGAGGCCCCCCCTGCAGAGAAACCTCATCCTGCGTCACCGGGTTTACCAGGTCGCCAGGGAGTACCTGAACCGGGAGGGTTTCTTAGAGATAGAAACCCCCATCCTTACCAAAAGCACCCCAGAGGGGGCCAGGGATTATCTGGTCCCCAGCAGGGAGCACAAGGGCTGGTTCTATGCCCTTCCCCAATCCCCTCAGATGTATAAACAGATCCTTATGGTTGCCGGACTGGATAGATACTATCAGATAGCCAGATGTTTCCGCGACGAGGATCTGCGGGCTGATCGCCAACCGGAGTTCACTCAGATCGACCTTGAACTCTCCTTTGTCGATGAGGAGGAGATCTTCTCCCTCACTGAGGGCTTGATGGCCCACATCTTCCAGAAGACCTTGGGTATAGAGATTAAACGACCATTCCCCCGCATAAGCTACCCACAGGCGCTGGGTGAATATGGCACGGATAAACCGGATATAAGGTTTGGGATAAAGATAAAGGAGCTCGGTGATCTCCTGCAGGAAACGGATTTCAGGATCTTCAAAGGGGTTTTGCAGGAAGGGGGTGTAGTAAGGGGGATAAACTCCCCGGGGTTGGCTTCTCTCTCCCGCAAGGGTTTGGATGATCTTTCCCAATTGGTGGAGAAGGTAGGGGCCAAGGGCTTGCTTTGGATAAAGGTCACCTCTCAGGGGGTAATATCTCCCCTCACCAAATTCATCTCGGCCGAGGAGATAGAGCGAATAAAGGAAAGGTTGCAGGCCAAGGAGGGGGACCTGTTCCTCATAGTTGCCGGGAAGGAGGAGGTAGTGGCCACATCGTTAGGAATACTTAGGCAGGAATTGGCCAAGAGGCTACATCTTATCCCCGCAGGGAAATTCCGCTTCTGCTGGGTGGTTGATTTTCCCCTCTTTCACTACAACGAACAAGAGAAAAGGATCGAGTCCGAACACCACCCCTTCACCGGGGTTCCCCCGGAAGATATCCCCCTCTTGGACTCCGATCCGCTCAAGACCAGGTCCCGCGCCTATGACCTGGTCTTAAATGGGGTGGAGATAGGGAGCGGTAGCATCAGGATTCACCAGAGGGATTTACAGCGTAAGATCTTCCAAATACTTGGCCTCACCCCCCAGGAAGTACAGAAGAAGTTTGGCTTCCTCTTAGAGGCCTTCCAATTTGGGGTCCCCCCCCATGGGGGGATCGCCCCGGGGCTGGACAGATTGCTTATGCTTATGGCTGGAGGGAAGTCCCTTAGGGAGGTGATCGCCTTTCCCAAGACCACTGCTGCTTCCTCGCTTATGGTTGGCTCCCCTTCCCCGGTGGGAGAGGAGCAACTGAGGGAATTGGGGATAAAGATGGTAGGTAGTTGAAAACCATCAAACTCACCATCTCAGATGTGGAACCGGTCTCCATCTTCGGGCTCAACGAGGAGAACCTGAGGAGAATCGAGGAGGAGTTCTCCTCCCGCATAGTTGTGCGCGGGAGCGAGGTGACTATAAAGGGCAAAGAGGAGGAGGTAGAGAAGATAAGGCTTCTCCTCTTTGATCTAATCGACCAATCCCGCAAGGGACACTTCTGCACCCCAGATGATGTGCGCTACTTCCTGCAGAAGATAAAAAACGGGGAGGCCCCCCCAGAACCGCCCCCCCTTCTGGTCTCATCCCGCTTGGAGGGAATCAGGCCGAGAACCATTGGTCAAAGGGAATACATTGAGGCTATGGGCCAGAACGACATCGTCTTTTCCATTGGCCCGGCGGGAACAGGGAAAACCTACCTGGCTGTGGCTATGGCCGTCTCCTCCTTCAAGGAAAGGTTGGTGCAAAGGATCGTTCTGGTCAGGCCAGCCGTGGAGGCCGGGGAGAGCCTCGGTTTTCTACCTGGGGATTTTAAGGAGAAGGTAGACCCCTATCTCCGCCCCCTCTATGATGCCCTCTATGATATGCTCCCCCCCCAAAAGATGAGAAGATCCGTAGAAAATGGGGCAATAGAGATTGCCCCCCTGGCTTATATGAGGGGCAGAAACTTGAAGAGGGCCTTTGTTATACTTGATGAAGCCCAGAATACCACCATCGCCCAGATGAAGATGTTCCTCACCCGGTTGGGGCCTCATTCCCGGGCCGTGATCACCGGGGACATAACCCAGATAGATCTGAGCAATCCCTCCTCCTCAGGGCTAATCCTTATCCAAAACATCCTGCAGGGTGTAGGAGGAATAAAATTCGTCTATCTCACGAAAAGCGATGTGGTCAGACATAGGTTGGTGCAGGAGATAATAAAGGCCTTTGACCAGTATGAAAAAAGCAAGTAAGCCAACCACCAAACTTCCCCCCTGGAAACGGGCAAAATGGCTCTACCGGATCATCTTAATCCTGATCACAGCAGCCATCATCTCCACCCTCTTTCCCCACTCCCCCCTTTACCAACCCATCGATATGCCCAAGTTAGGGGATATCTCCCGGGAGGATGTCATTGCCCCCTTCACCTTCCCCATCCTGAAGAGCGATCAGGAATTGGCCAAGGAGACCGCGGAGGTAACCACCACCGCGCCCTTGGTCTTTGATCTCGATTCGAAGGTCACACAAGGCAAACTCAACCAATTGAAGGAATTCTTTCAAAAGGTAAGGGAACAGGCTAACCTCCAGGATAGCCTGACGGCCCTGGTGCGGGATTATCCTCTCATCTCCCCGGAGGTCAGCGAGACCCTTCTCCAAAAGGGCAAAGGGGAAAAGATCGAAAAGGAGGTCAAAGACCTCCTGGGTTATCTATTCTCTCAGGGAATTGTGGGTTCCAAAAAGGAAGCCCTGGGGGAAAAGCAAAGGTTGATAATCATCCGTAATCGGGGAGAGGAGAGGGAGATAACTCCGAAAGAGCTTTTGGATTTAAATGCGGCAAAAGAGGTGATCAAGAACAAGGCAAAGGACGATTTCTCCCAGGATGATTTCTCCGCCGCGGTAGTCGAGGAGATCTCGGGAACATTCCTTCTCCCCAACCTTGCATTTAATGGGAAGGAGACCGCAAAGAGGGTTCAGGAGGCGATAGGTAAGATATCCCCCCAGAAGGGGTTGGTCCTCAAGAATGAGAGGATATTGGGGAGCCATGAGCGGGTAACCAGCGCCCATTTGGAGAAGCTCCGCTCCTTAGCCCTTGCCAAGTCACAAAGGGAGAGGGGGTTTTTCTCCTGGAGCTTGCCACTTGCCGGCCGCTTCCTCATCATTGCCCTGGTTATTGGCTTCCTCTTCTCTTACCTCTACCTCTTTCAAAGGAGGGCGTGGGACCAATTTGAAAAGCTTGTTCTCATTGCCATCCTCCTTGGCTTCATCTCCCTCTCTACCTACATCATCTGTGGCCGATTTCACCTCAGCCCCTACCTTGTTCCCGTTGCCCTGGCCTCGATGATCTTGGCCATCAGCCTCAATGCCCAAACGGGGATAATGGGTGGGGTGACCGTGGGGCTTCTCTTGGGGGTGCAGCAAAGCTTCGACTTCTCTTCAGCACTGGTGGCCATAGTAAGTGGGGCAGTTGCCGTCTACAGTGTGCTAAAGCTGAGGCAACGACACCAGTTCTATCGGCCTATGCTCTATATTTCCGCCACCTACGTGCTAACCATATTTTTGGTGGAGACCCTCAAGTTTTCCCCCCTTCCCCACCGGATCGAGCTCTGCAGCTATGGGATTCTCAATGGGTTTCTCTCTCCCCTCCTGGCTATGGGCTTTCTCCCCATCTTCGAGAGGCTCTTCGGGATAACCACCGACATCACCCTCCTGGAACTGTCCGATTTGAACAGGCCCATCCTGCGCAGGATGGCCATTGAAGCTCCGGGGACTTACCACCACAGCCTGGCAGTCGGCAACCTGGCCGAGGCCGCCGCCGAGGCTGTGGGGGCTAACTCCCTTCTGGCCAGGGTCAGTTCCTACTATCACGACATCGGAAAGTTGGTGAAACCCAACTATTTCGTGGAGAATCAAACCCAGGGGAGAAAGAACCCCCACCAAAAGCTTGCCCCCACAATGAGCAGTTTGGTCCTCCTCTCCCATGTGCGGGAAGGGGTGGAGGAAGCCAAGAGAGAGGGACTTCCCAAACCGATTATTGATGTAATTCAGCAACACCACGGCACTACCACTATGGACTTTTTCTATGAAAAGGCCAAACAGATGGGGGCAGATGAGACCGTAAGGGATAAATTCCGCTACCCAGGCCCCAAGCCAGAGACCAAGGAGACAGCCATCATAATGTTGGCCGATGCGGTGGAGGCGGCCTCGCGCACCCTTACCGAAGCCACTCCCGCCCGTATCCGCGGGCTGGTCAAGAGGATCATCAATGAGAAGTTCTCCCTTGGGGAGTTGGACAATTGCGAGATCACCCTGAGAGATCTCCATTTAATAGAGGATAGTTTCGTCAGGGTTCTCACCGGTATGTTTCATCCGCGGGTGGAGTATCCTTCGCCAGCAGAGGCAAAATCAGGGGAGAAGGCCTGATGATGGTCTGGATAGAGAATATCCACCCTGAAATGGAGATAGAGCTAAAAGGGCTAAAGGGGATAGCCCAGAAAGCCCTTCCGCCAACCAATATGGATGGCCGTATATTAAACCTCATCCTCACCGATGATGTTTATATTACCAACTTGAACTATAGGTTTACGGGGAGAAATCGTCCCACCGATGTCCTCTCCTTCCCTTTTCCTGGGGAGAGGTTACCCACAGAGGAGAAGATTTGGGGGGAGGTTTACATCTCCTTAGACCGGGCGGCGGAACAGGTCAAAGACTATAGGGTATGTCTAAAAGAAGAGGTAAAGAGATTGGTTGTCCACGGAATCCTGCACCTTTTGGGTTATGACCATCGGACGGAAGAGGAGGCGAAGGTTATGAGGGAAAAGGAAGACCAGCTCTTACAAGGGGAACCCCAATGACAGGGATCGTCCCCTTACTCCTCTTCCTTCTCTTCCTGGTCATTTTGGCCCTGGTTAACTACTCCCTTTCCCTCTTCAGCCATCTCACGCCGGAGAGGGTAGAACGCATCTGGGGAGAGTCGAGCCGAGAGGCCAAAAGGTTGAAAGACCTTATCAATCTATCAGGGAAGCTCATCTTGGGTATGGAGGGATTGAGGCTTTTCTCCTATTCTGGGGGAATAGCTGGTTTCCTCCTCTTCCTCCTGCAGACCTTTGGCAGTTCCCCCGGGGCCTGGGTGGGGGGGGTTTTAGGTGGGTGGGCAATCCTTTACCTATTAGGATGGATGACCCCTAAGTTCATTGCCTCAGCAACGAGAGACTATCCTTCTAAGCTTGGTTATCTCTGGCTCACCTTCTTCGGAGACTTCTCTCAGGTTTTCACCTTCTCCGTCGGCCTCCCTTTTCTTAAGGCCATAAAAAGGAGGGAGGAGGGGCTCCTCTCCACCTTAGAGGAACTTCCTTCCCTCAAGGAGGAAGGGAGGGAGATCGAGGAATTGGAGGAGGAGGAGAGAGAGATGATCCAAGGGATCTTCGAGTTTGCCGATACTACCGTGAAAGAGGTTATGGTGCCTCGCATAGATGTGATCTCGGCCAACCTCGAGAACAGCGTTGAGGAGGTCTTAGAGCTAATCGTAAAATATGGCCATTCCAGGATCCCTCTATATGACAGGAAGATAGATAACATAGTGGGCATTATCTATGCCAAGGATCTGCTCCAAAACCTCTATCAGAAAGGTAAGGACTTCCAGCTGAGGAAGGTTGCCCGCAAGGCCTATTTCGTGCCAGAGAGCAAAGGGATTAACGAGCTTTTGCGCGAGTTCAAAAAAAAGAAGATGCATATGGCCGTAGTGGTCGATGAGTATGGGGGCACAGCAGGCTTAGTCACCCTGGAGGACCTGTTGGAGGAAATTGTCGGGGAGATCCAGGATGAATATGATAGAGAGGAGCAATTGGTTACCCCTCTGACGGAGGGAACCTTCGCCGTGGGAGCTATGGTGAGCATCGATGATCTCAATGAGCAACTGGAGATCGACCTTCCTACGGAGGATTATGAGACCTTAGGAGGGTTTCTCTACGATCTGGCGGACAGCATCCCCCAGGAGGGGACCCAACTTGCATACGAGGGGATCAAGTTTTTGATCAAGGAGGTCAAAGGCCAAAGGATCACTAAGGTTGAGTTGCAACTTCCCTCCACAAAAATTGAAAAGAAAAATCTTGACAAGGGAAATAATTAGCCTTATATTTGGATAATTGCGGGGTGGAGCAGTCTGGTAGCTCGTTGGGCTCATAACCCAAAGGTCGGAGGTTCGAATCCTCCCCCCGCTACCAAATTAGGGGCTCGGAAGAGCCCCTTTTTTTTGTGCCCAGCAGTAAGATTTACATCAACTGCTCAGCATTTCACCCTCCAAGAAGCTTCCTTCTTGGCGAAGGGAGAATTTACCTTGAACTGAGGGCTGAAATTGATTATATTTAGGGATGACCGTGGCTCATCCTAAAATCTTTGGCAAAAACAAGAGGAGGAGATGATGAAAATTTGGAAGATGCTACTCGTTTTCTTTCTGACAATATCCGTTCTCCCAGCAACCCTTTTTGGAGGTCAAAATGAGGATTTGGAGGCGGTGAGGAGGGCGATAAAGGAGAAAGGAGCCCACTGGCAGGCGGGCATCACTTCTCTTTCCAAGATGACCAGGGAGGAGGCCCGCAGGCAGTGTGGTGTTCTGGAGTTCCCTCAAGGTCCCAGAATCGGGATAAAGAAAGGGGTAACCGCGAAGATGTTTCCCGACTCCCTGGACTGGCGGAACTATAATACCTATGATTATACTACCCCCATCAGAGATCAGGATGGTTGCGGCAGTTGTTGGGCCTTTGGAGGATTGGCCACTCTGGAGGGAAGAATAAAGATCTTGTGTGACACTCCAGATACCGATGTGGACCTCTCCGAGCAGTATCTTCTCTCCTGCAGCCCAGGTGGCTGTAACGGATGGAACATGGAGCCTTTATTCGATTTTCTGCGGAACAATGGGGTGACAGATGAAGCTTGTTTCCCCTATCAGGCGGTGGACACAATTCCCTGCTCAGATAAATGCTCGGATTGGGAATATAGGATGAAGAAGGTGAAAAGCTGGGCTTTAATTTCTCAGTCGGTTGATGCTATCAAGAGCTATCTGCAGGATGGACCATTGGCCGTTACTATGGTGGTCTATGAGGATTTCCACAATTTCTATACGGGCGGGGTTTATGAGCATACCACTGGAGAATTTCTCGGTTACCATGCCATATCAATGGTAGGGTGGAATGATATGGATAGTTGCTGGATCTGCAAGAACAGTTGGGGCACGGATTGGGGAGAGGCAGGTGGTGCGGACACCGCAGGTTGGTTCAGGATCAAGATGGGGAAGAACGAGTGTGGCATAGAGAGTGGAGCCATCTGGTGCCAGATGGAGGATCTGGGGACACCATCACCGCCTACAGATATTTCCACCTCCTCCTTGGACCACAGTGTGCAATTGACCTGGAGTGATCCTGTAGTGGATATATATGGATTTCCTATAACGGTTGATTCAATTAAAATCTACAGGGAGGATCCAGGCGATCTAATAGCTACCGTTGCCGTCGGGATGAAGACCTATACCGACGTAGGGTTGTCCAATGGAACGCACCCCTATTGGTTTCAAGGGGTAACCGGAACACTGTTTGGCCATAAGGTGGAAGTCGCCGGATGGTCTGGCCCCTTTGCCCTGGAGAAGGGGAACGTCAGCCCAGGAGTGGGGACAGAATCCACCGATTTTACCTTCTCCGCTCTTTATCATTCACCTGGTAATTACCCACCGGATCAGCAGCTTATCTACCTGGATAGCCTTCCCTATCAGATGTCGACAATAGACTATGACTATACAGACGGTTCCCTCTTTACCTTCGACACAACCTTAGGGTTTGGTGTCCATAGTTATCATCTCCTCTTCTCCTCCCAGGGGGACACACTAAGGTTTCCAGAAACCGGTGAGTTGGAAGGGCCAGCGGCGGGGCAGATTGCCTTTTCAGATGATATGGAGAATGGGGTAGGTGGTTGGAGCCATACCCACATCAGGTCTGGCTACTTGGACGAATGGCATCTTACTACGAGACGTCAACATAGCGGCGCTCAGAGCTGGTGGTGTGGGGACGAGGATTCAGTGGCATATTGTAACGACGATGATGCAGTCCTAATTACCCCTGAGATAGAACTTGTACCCCTCTCCTACCTCACCTTCTGGCATCGGATAGATGCTGAGGATGAGGACCAGACTATGGCCTGGGACGGGGGAATAGTGGAGATAACCACCGATGGAGGAAACCATTGGGAAGAGGTCTCTCCCCTTGACGGATACCCGTACAAGATAGAATCTAACTGGGCCAGTCCTTTTTCTGCCAATACACCCTGCTTCTCCGGCTATTCCGATTGGTCTCTGGCCCAGTTCAAGCTTGAGGGATACAATGGAACCGCTCAATTCAGGTTCCATTTCGGATCGGATGACTATGTAACCTACGAGGGTTGGTATGTTGACGATGTCACAGTCTACACTCTCCCTGGGGTGGGAGTCGATGGGCCCACTACCCTCAGCTCCCTTCCCAAAACTTGCCAACTCTTCCAGAACTATCCCAATCCATTTAATGCAAATACAGCTATCAGCTATCAGCTATCAGGTGTCAGGCCACTCCACACCACCCTAAAGATCTACAACATCTTAGGCCAAGAGGTGAGGAAACTGGTGAATGGATACCAGAAACCTGGTTCTTACCGGATTATCTGGGACGGGCTAAATGACCAGGGTCGGACAGCAGGAAGTGGTATCTATTTCTATCGGCTGAGGGCACCGAATTATGTAAAAACAAGGAAGATGCTCCTACTGCGGTAGGTTCAACTTGAAAGGCCGCCTTTGGGCGGCCTTTTTTTTGATAGAGCTCCCCTCTCCAAAGACAAATTGAGAAGGGGTTTATAGGTCACAGCGCGGCAAGGCAGCAACCCAGAGGTCATCGTAGATAGTTACCCGTAGCTCGTTATCCCCGCACCGACTTGCTCTTTGTGGATGTTATCATCCCCAAAGTGTGCTGTCAGGAGTTACCTCCTGACAGCACAGGGGGGGGAACCTCAAAAATCTTATTCTACCCGACTTTAGTCGGGGTAACCTTTGCCGGGCTTTAGCCCGTATGGGGCCCCGCACTAAAGTGCGGTGAAAGTTGGCTGCTCAAGACAATAAGCCCGGGTAGGCAAAGAAACTTTTCCATATCACCGCAAGTTTTCCCTTGCTTTAGGTGTCAATTAGTTAGATTGTATCTTCGGTTGGGGGGGACATGGTCTCAGGATATCTATGAACGAAAATCAACTGATCCAGAAAATCGCTGCCGGAAATCACCTCGCATTCAAAACCTTGGTTGACCACTATCAGGCTTTGGTGGTAAACACCTGTTACCACCTACTTGGGAATAGAGAAGATGCCGAGGATCTGGCTCAAGAGGTCTTTATTAAAGTGTACCAGGAAGCCAAGGGATTCCGTGGTGAATCGAAGATATCAACCTGGCTGTACCGCATTGCGGTAAACCTCTCCCTGAACTGGCGCCGCAAGCGGAAATGGGATCGATTTTTAGATGTTTTCGCCTTCTGGAAGCAGCAAGAAGAGAGGAGTGCCTATCCCCTTGAGGCAGAGGCGAAAACCAGACCAGATAGGGTGATGGAAAGCAAGGAGAGGAACAGGATCTTAAAGAGGGCACTGGATGCCCTGCCGGAAAGGCAACGGGCGGCAATTACCTTGCACAAGTATCAGGGACTTTCCTATCAGGAGATCGCCGAGGTATTAGGCACATCTCTGGCCGCAGTGGAATCACTGATTCATCGCGCCAAGCTTAACCTGCAGAAGAAGCTGCTCCCCCTAATAGGTCGGATTTAAAGATAAACCGCAAGTTTTGACTGGCAAGAGTGTCAAATAAGTTGAAAGGATGAGGAGAAGATGAACTGTAAATTTGTGCGAAAAAATCTGGTGGGGATCGTTGAGGGAGAGCTCCCGTCAGAAGTACGGAAAGGGATCGAGGCCCACCTGCAATCCTGTAACAGGTGCGCAAACCTGGTGGAACAGTTCGCACAAGTCTGGCAAGTTTGGGAGCAACCAGCGCATATCGAATCTTCATCCGCTTTTTGGACGAAATTGCAGCGGAGGATTCGAGAGTCTGAAGAGAAAAAGTCCCTTATTCTGCCAATTCTTGAGGGTTGGAATCGCTGGCTAAGACCAATTGCTGCTACGGCCACCGTGCTGATTGGAATCGTGGTTGGCTATCAGCTTGGCAGCTTATCGACTCCTCGATCTGCGCAGTCAACTCAACAAGCTAATAACGCTGTAGAGCAGTTCGTCGACGACAACCTGGGCAGCCTCTATGACTTCCCGGTTGGCTCTGTGGGGGAGTTTTATGTGAGCCTGGGGCAAAACAATTAGGAGACTTAACTATGAAGAGAAAATTGCTCATCTTAGGGGTTATCATACTGGTCATTGTAAACATATCAGCTTTAATTACCATCTTCCACAATTACCGGTTGGGACCACCAAAGAGGCTCCCCGGTCCCCCTGGCTCATTCGACTCCCTCCGCCACGAGCTGGCATTGAGCGACTCTCAGATCGTCAAGTTGAGAGCGCGACGTGCCGCCTTTGAAAAGCAGATCGACGAAATCAGGTTGATTTTGCGGAAGAAGAGGGAAGCCTTGGTGGAGGAGCTGAGATCGACAGAGCCAGACAGCGGGCGAATCGATCAACTGGTAGAGGAGATTGGGGAGTTACAGACCGAACTGGAGAAAAGGGCCATCAGGAGCATCCTCCAAGGGAAGGAGGTCCTTACCCCCGAACAAAGGGAGAAACTCCTGCGGATGTTCGAACACAGGCTCCAGGGAAGGGGAATGATCCCAGCTCATCGATGGCCGAAGGGCAAAGGCCCACAGAGGGATCCGTTTGGGCCTATGTAGGAGAGCCAACCGCAAAGGAAATCGACAGGCACCTATACAAGACCGATGGACATATATTAATGAGAGGAAAGCAACAAATGGATAAAAAATCCCATCAAATCAAGGGTAATCATATCACCACAGATGATCTGGCCTTCTCGGCATATCTAAAACTAAAGGGTCATCGCTTGATCAAATCAGATCAGAAGAAATCAAAGGCTTACTTTACCTTCGAGGTCGATGGGAACATAGATCAACTGAAGGTAGAGTTCATCAACAGCGAGTTCGTGCAGTTCTACAATGAACTGAGAAACTTAAAGAAGATGATTTCGACAAAATAGGAGGTCAAGATGAAAGCGTATCGGAGACTTATGGGGATTCTGGTTCTTTTCGCCCTTCTCATCGTCGGCCCGGCGGGCAATGTTCTGGGACAAAACCAGAATGCCCCAGGCGATAGAGGGCATTTCAGAATGGGGCTCTGGCCCAGCCTGACACAGGAGCAGAGGCAAGCTGTGCGTTCCACGATAACGCAGATGCGGGAACAGGGCTCCTCCCGTGAGGAGATCCACGCTGCGGTTGGCGAGATGCTCAAGGCGTACGGTATCGAGGTGCCGGAGCACTGGGGGAAAGGATTCTCCGGGGGTCCCAGGAGATTCTTTGGCCGACTTACCGATGAGCAGAGGGAAGCTGTGCAGGAGAAGGTAAAACAGATGCGGGACCAGGGTGCCTCCCCTGAGGAGATTCACGCTGCAGTAGCCCAGATGCTCAAAGGGTATGGCATCGACCTACCAGAGCACTGGGGCAAAGGTTTCCAAGGTGATCCCAGGAGATTCTTTGGCCGACTTACCGATGAGCAGAGGAAGGTCGTACGAGAAAAGATGAAGGAGATGCGGGAGCAGGGTGCTACCCGTGAGGAGATCCACGCTACGGTGGCTGAGATGCTCAAAGGCTATGGCATCGAGCTGCCGGAGCACTGGGGCAAAGGGTTCCCCGGTGGCCCGAGGGGATTTCTCTCTCAGCTCACCGCCGAGCAGAGGAAGGCAGTGCAGGAGAAGGTGAAAGGGATGCGGGACCAGGGCGCCTCCCCTGAGGAGATCCACGCTGCAGTGGCTGAGATGCTCAAAGGGTATGGGGTTGAATTACCAGAAAGTAAGGCAAGCATCTCTTCCCCAACGGAACCGCCTGAGTTACAGATTACAGCTCAAAGCTCCCCCAATCCCTTTAACCCTGAGACCCAGATCACTTATACGCTGACTGCCCCGGGCGAGGTGCGGGTAAGGATCTACAATGTCACTGGAGAGATGGTCCGCACTTTCAATGAGGGGTATCGCGCGGCGGGTAGCTATAGTCTGCAATGGGACGGTGGTGATGCAAACGGGAATCGCGCTGCCAGCGGCATCTATTTTTATCGCATCGAAGCCGGTCCTTACTCTGCCCCGGGGCGGATGATTCTGCTCAGGTAGGGCGGCAATCTGTATAAGGCAGGGGTGACCGGTTCTTCCGGTCATCCCTGTTTTTAACCAATTATGAACGAGGTGAAAAAATGGTTTGCAGGGATCTCGCACGGTTTAGTGCAACAACATTCCTTTCTCTAATAGTCGCCAGCTCAATTCTTTTAAGCGGCTGTAAGAACCAGGAGGTGCCCAGTCACTGGTCAGCACAACCAGTGCAGGTAGATGGTCAAATGACTGATTGGGCAGGTATACCCGCGAATTACCTGGAGGATAGCGGCGTGCAACTGGGTTTGTGCAATGATAACCAGAACCTGTACATTCTCTTTCGTTTCAGTAACCAAGCCTGGGCGCGCACCATTCGCATGGGTGGGGTGACCCTCTGGCTGGATAATTCCGGCAAAAAGAAGAAGGACTTCGGCATCCGTTACACTGGCGGGCCATCTCTTTCCGAGATGCAAGGGCAGGGAATGGGTGACCGGGGTGGCTTCAGGGAGAGCCTCACCCCGGAACAGAAGAAGCGCTTCCTCCAAAGACAGGCAGCCATGGCCAATAAAATCACCGTCATCAACAAGGAAAGGAATAAGGAATCAACCATACCGGCAAGTGGTTCCAGCGGTTTGGCTGCGGGCTCTGCGGTGCTTCAGGGGATTTACACCTATGAGTTCCGCATCCCGTTGCAGAAAGGGGATATTAGCCACTATGGCATTGGAACGCAACCGGGACAGGCCATCAGCCTTGGATTGGAGTGGGGTGGCATGAGCGACGCGAACCGGGAAAGGATGAAAAGGATGGGTAGTGGCCCGCCTGGTGGTATGGGTGGTGGTCGAGGTGGTGGTCGAAGTGGCGGACCCAGGGGTGGTTCCCGCCCACAGCCACCAGAAGAGCAGGAGATCTGGGTGAAAACTCGGTTGGCTTTACCTTCGGCAGAATAGGGTTAAAGCGATGCCATGGTTTTCTGGACAGAAGGTGCGATGGGCGGCAGTCTTTTGCACTTTGTTCCTTTTGTCGTCATTGCTGCCTTCTTGTGCCACGGTGCCTTCTTCCCAAAAATATGTAGGCTCGGTTTTTGATTCAGGTGCGTCGAGATAAAAGGAGAAAAAAATGGGTTTAATAAAGTTGGAAAGTGTCAAAAAAGTTTATCAAATGGGAAATGTATCTGTTACTGCTTTAAAGGGCATTGATGTCGAAATTGACAAAGGAGCCTTCATCTCATTTATCGGTCCATCTGGAAGCGGAAAAACCACTCTTTTGAATTTGATTGGCTGTTTGGATAAACCAACTTCCGGAAATCTGGAAGTTATGGATACAAACATTGCAAAATTAAATTATGTGGAAAGAGCAAAATTTAGAGGTGAACATCTGGGATTTATCTTTCAGAATTTCAATTTGATTCCTGTTCTCACCGTTTATGAAAATGTGGAATATCCGCTTGTAATGGTGAAGTCACTTCCAAAGAAGGAAAGAGAAGAAAAAGCACTTTCCTTGCTCGATGCAGTGGGAATGCTAGATCAGAAAGATAAAATGATAAACCAGATTTCAGGTGGACAAAAGCAGCGAGCTGCTATTGCCCGAGCATTGACAACCGATCCTAAAATTGTATTGGCAGATGAACCAACTGCAAATCTTGACCACAATTCAGCATATAAAGTGGTACATTTGATGAAAAAACTAAGCCGGGGAATCGGAACTACTTTCATCTTTTCAACTCACGATCCCAAAATAGTGGCGGAAGTTGATATCATCTACACACTTGAAGACGGTGTTCTTACTAAACGCGAAGAGAGGGGGAACAATGAATAATATCATAAAAATTGCTTTCAGAAATCTCTACCGTCAGAAACGGAGAAGTTTTCTCACAATTGGAATTGTCGCATTTGGAGTTCTCGCTGTTCTGCTGTTTTCGGCAACAGCCGGTTCCTTCAAAAATTTCGTAATTGGAGAAATAACCGATTCAATGTTGGGGCATATTCAAATACATGCCAAAGGTTATGTTGGAGCGCTTGATAATCTACCGCTTGATAGAACATTAGATGAAAAACAAATCAAACAAATGGAAAAAGTGCTGAATAACATTCCCGAAATTGAAAGTTATTCTTATCGGATCTTATTGGGTGGAATGTTGAGTAATTATCTGGAATCTACCAGCGCAAAATTTTCTGCTATCATTCCCGCCAAAGAAGATAAGGTAGTTCCTTTATTAAAAGATAGACTCAAAAAAGGAAATTTTCTCAGAAAAGGTGAAATTCTTTTGCCCGAACTCATTACCAAAGGTTTCGATTCCAAAATTGGTGATGATATTGTGTTGGTAGCAACTAACGCAGACGGTTCGGTAAACGGACAGTCATTTAAAATTTCGGGTGTTATGGAAAGTGTGATGGGACCAACCGGTAAATATGGTTACATCCATTTCGACGATGCAAGAACACTTCTGCGAATGGATGGAATGGAAATTAGTGAAGTTGCAATTCGCTTGAAAAGTTTTGATGATATGAATGAAGTTAATTCCATATTGAACAAAAAATTGGGAGCAATTAAAAATCCGAAGGAGAATAATGTCTTTGAAGTTCACACTTGGGAAAGTCTCTCTCCATTTTATAATATAGCGCAAATGATAGATATGATGGCACTTTTCATTAAAGCAATCCTTATCGGAATTGTACTAGTAAGTATTATGAATGTAATGATAATGGCAGTTTACGAGCGCACAAAAGAGATTGGGTCAATTTCCGCAATGGGAACTTTGCCTTCAAAGATAAAATTAATGTTCCTTTTTGAAGGATTCTTTCTGGGCATTTTCGGGTCTGTGATCGGTATTGTTGTTAGTATGATTTCAATTTTTATCGTGAATATTTCCCACTTTACAATCGCTTTTGGAAGGAACAGTAATATACTGCTGGAACCTGAAGTATCACTTTCTCAAATCGGGATAACAGCGTTTATTGTTATCATTGTATCCATTATTGCTGTAATGGAACCAGCTTCTAAAGCTTCTAAACTGGAACCGATAGAAGCATTAAGGCAAAATTAAAATCTGGAGGGAAAAATGTTTAATAAAATAAAAATATCAGAAAAAATTCTCTTCGTTGTTCTCATCCTTGCCATAAATACCGGTTTTCTCTTTGCGCAGGAAGCTCAGGAAATTAATGAAGCAGGAAACAAACTTCTCAAACAAATCGATAGAAATCTATCTCCCGAATCATTTGAATCTCTACGAAAAATAATTAATATCGAACCAAACGGAACGAAAAAAGAATTTGTCCTCTTTGCTCTAAAAAAAGGGAATGACAAAATGGTTACTACTTTTCTTGCACCAAAATCGGAAGTCGGGCGTTCTACTCTTCGGTTGGATGAAAATATGTGGTTGTATATTCCGAATGTGGGGAAACCGATGCGCATTACAAGTCTGCAATCTGTAATCGGTGGAATTTTTAATAATTCCGATATTATGCAATTGGATTACAGCGCTGAATATGATGTAACAGAAATGACCGACGACAGCGAAGAAAAAATGCTGACTTTAAAAGCAAAAACAACAACCGTTGCTTACGACAAATTGAAAATGTGGGTAAATATAAAGTACAAAACACCTTCTAAAATTGAATGTTATACTGCCAGTGGGATGCTGATAAAAACACTTAATTTTAAGGAAATAAAAGATTTCGGAAACGGTATCATTCGCCCCTCAGTTTTAGAAACGGACAGTCCGCTTCACAAAGGTTATAAAGCTGTAATGATCTATGCAAACATTAAACCTCGCAAGATAGATGATGAAGTCTTTACTCTGAATTTTATGGGAAAGATCAAGGATTTCAGAAAGTGAAATTTCTAATTATCTTCCTCCTCTCTTTTAACTATCTTTCTGCTCAGGAATACTCTTTTGATTTTGAAGAATTCGAGAAAAAACCTTACGAATATATTGGGAACCTCCAAATACAACCGGATTTTATGCTATTAAATAAAGCGTCAAAATTGTATGCATTCAGCTTCCAAAATAAAGAAGAAAAAGATTACTGGGATTCTTATAACGCTTCCTTACAACTGAAAGGCAGCTATGAAATCTCAAAATTCAAATTTTCTTTGGATATCAAAGATCAGTTGTCGTTTACAAAAAATGATGAATTGGAAAATAATTTCAGTATTTATGAATTTTTCGGGAATGCAAATCTTTCTACTAATTTCTCAATGCAAATAGGTGAAAAATCGGTTAAATGGGGGAAGGGTTATATCTGGAATCCTGTTTCTTTTGTGGGACGGCAAAAAGACATAAACGATGTTGATGCTGGTTCGGAAGGTTTCTGGATGATGAAACTCGATTATGTTAAAAGCCTCTCGGGACTTTTACAGAATTATTCCATCACACCTGTTTTTATCCCGGTAACAGAAGATATTAACAAAGATTTTCAACTAATGAACAGTTTTAATTTTATCTTGAACAGCTATTTTCTTATCAAGGATACTGATATCGATTTTTATCTATTTATACAAGAGAAGAATTTTGAAAAACTTGGATTTGATTTTGCCCGAAATATTTTACCAAACTGGGAAATACACGCAGAATATGTTTATGAAAAAGACGTAATAATCAATTCATGGAATTCAGATTACGAAGTTGAGCAATTTAAAATGGAATCAAACAATTATTTGTTTGGAAGCAGAATGCTATTTCCCACAAACATAACCGTGATATTTGAATATCTGCACAATGATGTTGGTTTAGACACGGAACAAATGACGATATTTTTTGAAGCAGCAAAATTAGCAACTTCCGGAAATCCAACTTTATTACCGATAATCAAAGAATATCAAATGGAAAGTTTCAGCGGTCAGTTTTTGATGAAGGATTATCTATATTTGAAATTATCGCAACCTGAACCATTTGACATTTTGTATTTCACATCTTCGGTTTACTTTTTGCATAATATGAATGATAATAGTGAAATGATTGGTGGAGAGCTAAACTATTCTCGATTCGAGGATTTAAATATGAAACTTAAATATAACCTGATGTTTGGAGAAGAAAACTCTGAATTCGGCGAGAAGATCAGTTCGGATAAAATAAGTTTTTTGATGGAATATGTTTTTTAAGTCGCTGTGGCTAACAATGTGTCCACAAACTCCGCAAGCTCCGTTCGTGGCACAGAGGAAGGTTATACGACATGGCACTTCGAAGAGGAGAGAAAATGAAAATCCCAAAAAGCAAAGCACTTGAGCTAAGAGATGAGAAGATTTTGCAATTTCAGAAAGTCTTAGCCGAAGCAACCTACAGTAACGTTACGGTGAAGCTTACGAATTGGCATACTACGGTACAGAAACTTTATTGACTGAGCTATTCTCAAAAGAGGAGGCAATGAATTTCCGTAGCAGTGTAAATTCGGAAGTAGCTATTATCGGAGGAGAAATAGATTATGCCAAGGAATTACAGGACTACAAAGAGCATATTAATAGTTGTATCGCCCAATTGAAGGTGTATAGAGAAAGAATCCAGAATTTCTGGCGACTGATGAGTTAGAAACGGTCACAAAGTTAACAGTTGTTCCGTTCGTCTCTATGAGTTTTGATGGAAAAGTCGGGGGTTAAACCTTTAAATACCAATTAAAAGTCTCAATGCGCTGCTTAATTTATCATGGGCAGACAATCACGATTAGAATTTCCTGAAACCTTATATTGCCACACCTGGCCGGTCCCGGGTCGGGGAGGCGAGTCTCCGTTAGAAAGGCAATGGATTATGCCCTGGGCGCAGTGGGCAGTAGTCTCTTGCACTCTGGTGATTTTTACGCTATCATTCTTCTGTGCCACCGCCCTTCTATCCGCAAATATGTAAGCCCAATCCGCAATGCCCGAGGACAGGTCCACGGCTTTGGATCCTTTTCGGCCCTTTGGGAGGAGTGGACGGTACAGTTTGGCGCGACAGATAGGGAAGAAAGATTAGGGGTGAGCAGTCCTTTAACCGTGGTTGAGGGCCACATTGACGAATTTCCGCTTCAAATTGCTGCCACTTTGATTGACTCCACCCTCATTGAGGCTGGCTTGCAGCACTACGCCACCCTTCTGGCAATGACTCCAGAAGAGCAGGCCGATTTTCGCCGGGCCTACTGCAAACGGCATACTCCAGCAAATCACCTCCTTATCTGGTGTGAACTGCAGACAATTTGGGCGGAAAACTATCTGGCCCCTCGCCGCTGGATCATCTTTCTGGAGGACGATGCCGGCAATCAGTATGAACCTTTGCAAATATCCGAGGAATCTCCCCCCATTCGCCAAATGGTGACGGAGAGGAGGTCTGGATCCCAGCCTGAACAGGAACGCCGGGGATGGAGTGTACAACAGAAAGCCCTGATGTTCTCCTTTCCCAAAAGAAATATTCATGGAACTCCTGTCCCCTCTGAGAAGTTAAAGTTTTTGAAATTGACCTTTCAACTGAAGGGAGATGAGGAGACGAGGGCAGAAGGGGTTTGGGTATTCAAGAGATAGGGACTGTTCAGAGGCTGTTTAAAAATAGAATTTTCGTCCTATGATCAGAGGTTCCCATCCGGCAAATCAGTCCTTTTTTGAAAAAATGAAGACCTTGAGATAGCCGCTCTTTGACATATGTAAGCAGTGAAATGCCCCAAGGGCTCCCTCAGAAGGCAAAGTTATCCCATCTTTAGCTCTTATAAGGCTAAGGCGGATTTCTATCCTCTTAGGGATAGAAAGTTCAGCCGCTCCCTCTTTTTGGGAGAAACCCTCTTCTGACTGAC
>Ga0307432_1000025_pt1 | contig 136243 bp, 144 predicted proteins | sample SalMarWE160150MG_FD_202158 | JGI IMG/M metagenome (GOLD analysis project Ga0307432, IMG submission 202158) | Salt marsh sediment microbial communities from the Plum Island Ecosystem LTER, Massachusetts, United States - WE1603-150 | ecosystem: Environmental > Aquatic > Marine > Intertidal zone...
TTTGGACAACGGGTTTTCTTTTAAAGAAGTAGAAGCTGGCTGGCTTTCTCATCCTGGTAACTCCTCACGGTAAGTTATTACCACTAAACATACCATGAGTGTTACCCATGTATCTCAGCCTCCGCAGGGGTTGTGCTGGCTCATTCAACTGCGCTTCCGGCGTGGGCCTGTTCCATATGCAAGCCCTCCGCCATACGAGTCTGCTCGAAAAGCGACTACACCACGGTAGGCCTAGACTCAGCCTGGCTGAGCTCTCCATAGGTCCTGTGACCACCGCAGGAGATTTACCACTGGATCGATGAGCACCTCTCTGACAACCGCACGCAGGAAATCGCTCTTAGCTATGAAGTCGGCCACAGGGGGGCTGACCCTGTAATAAGCCGCTACGAATCGCGACCCCAAGGCATTTTTTAGTAATACCTCGTCTCGGAAATCGCGCAATATGTCAAGTTGACTGGCTGTTTCTGTGCCATAGGCCGCGGTGGCGATGAAGCACGAGTTCCTCAAGTACCCCCACAAGCCTCCCTCCGGCGGCCAGAAACCAATTTCATCGAACCGCACTTCCGCCCCATCGCTCCAGCCAGTTCCTAGGAGACAGATTCTTAAATGAGTCGTTCTGGGTGGCGCCCGCATCGTGTCAGTTTTTTGTACATAGGCGCCGTTCGTGTCATTGGTGAACAGCATTCTTGTCGCACTCAGTTGTCTCCCCTCTTTTCCCTCCCAGAAGTCGAGAGTGATGACGCCTGTAACATTGCCGGAAACATATATCCATCCCCAGACCTCATATGTCAACACCTCTTCAATGTTATCAATCCACTGGGTGAGCGTGCCACCATCCCCTGCTATCCGGGCGGTCCAATTACCTGCATAGATGGGGCCAGTATCTACGCGCGTAGCATTTCCGCTCGGCACCCAACCGTACGGGGCTTCCTCTTCTCCCTGCTCGAAGCTTTGATTAACAACCATTCCTCCGGCACTTACGTAGCCGGAGGGCAAGAAGGCCAAAAACCCGGTCACGATGAGCAAAGCTGCCAGCATGACCTTTATGTATATACCCATGTCTCACTTCTTTTCGTAACAGTTTAACTTTTCCAAAATTATAGTTTGTGGACTACATCACATTATATTATATAATCACCCCCACGTACCGTCAATCGTTTCCTGGCTCCTTGTCAAATTGTGTGGAAAGAGCTAAGAGAGGATATAAGCTCAAGGAGCATTTTCCTTCAGTAAACGTCGACACTCCTCAGGCCATAATATATGCCTTTTGGCATCTGGATCTCAGTGTGGCAGCCTTTGGTAAGCCATTAATTGTCCGCTCGTGAAAGTAGTGCAGTATTAGCTTCCGCCTTCCGGTAGAACAAAGCTCTCTTGTTAATAGCAATAGTAGGGATATAAGTCTTACTGCCGGGCTTGGAAATCTTACTTTCTCTTGATCGCTGATTTCACCGACTCTTCAATGTCTCTGGCGGTCAATCCGTATCTTTGAAGCAGCTCCTCAGCTTTGCCTGATAAAGCATACCTATCACCAAGGTTGACGAATTCCATAGGCACCGGCTTCTCTCCGGCTGTCGTTTGGGCAACTCGGCTGCCCAGACCACCTTGAGCTAAGTGCTCTTCAGCAACGACAATTGCGCCCGTCTCTGAGGCTGCTTTGACCACGGCTGCTCCATCCAAAGGTTTGAGGGTATGCATGTTGATTACCCGGCAATCTATCCCTTGTCTTGCTAAGATATCTGCCGCCTCCAGAGCCTTAGCGACCATGATGCCCATGGCTATAACAGTTGCATCCGTGCCCTGTCTCATGGTTACTGCCTTACCTAATGTGAAGCGATAGCCTTCGGGGTAAACAATCGGTGTCTTAGGGCGACTTAGTCTAATGTAGAAAGGTCCATAGTCACTTGCCGCAACTCTTACTGCCTCAGCAGTTTCTATAGCATCAGCAGGAACAAGAACAGTGAAGCCGGGGAGAGCACAATACAAGGCTAAGTCTTCAATGGCGTGATGGGAGGCGCCGTCTTCACCAACAGTGATGCCTCCGTGAGTGGCGACGATTTTAACATTTAGTTCTGGCTGAGAAAGGCAGAGCCTTAGCTGGTCAAAACAGCGGCATGAAGCGAAGATGGCGAAACTGCTGACAAAAACGATTTTTCCCGAGGCAGCTAGTCCAGCAGCTATTCCGACCATGTTTTGTTCTTCCAGGCCACAGTCAAAAAAACGGTCAGAAAACTCCCGCGCAAAAAAACTGGTCATTGTTGAGGGCGATAAATCGGAGTCCAGAACAACAATGTCTTTATTTTGTCTGCCCAGCTCTACCAGAGTTTTGCCGTAAGCCTCCCGGGTAGATGCTTCAGCCATACTTACTCTAACTCCTTTAGTGCCCTTTCGGCCTCTTCCCAGGTAGGTGCTTTGCCATGAAACGCCGCATTATTTTCCATAAAGCTAACTCCCTTGCCTTTGATGGTGCGGGCGACGATTACAGTTGGTCTGCCTTTTACCTTTTCGGCCCCTTGACAAGCAGACAGGATCTGGTCAAAGTCATGTCCGTCTACATCAATGGTATGCCAGTCAAAGGCCTGCCATTTCTGGGTAAAAGGCTCCAGATTCATGATGTCTCGAGTCCATCCACTGAGTTGCATACCATTGCAGTCCACTATGGCTGTTAGGTTATCTAGTTTAAAGTGGGCCGCTGAAAGAGCCGCTTCCCAAGTTTGCCCCTCTTCACATTCTCCATCACTAAGAAGAACATAGGTCCGGTAATTTTTGGAATTCAGCCTAGCGGCCAGGGCAACGCCAATGGCGAAGGACAAACCCATACCTAAAGAACCAGCTGACATTTCTACCCCAGGGGTGAACTTCATATCAGCGTGTCCCTGGAGACGGCTACCCAACTTTCTCAAGGTTGCCAGCTCTGCCACGGGAAAGTAGCCAGTTTCGGCCAGGGCAGCGTACAAAATTGGAGCGGCATGTCCCTTGCTCAATATAAATCGGTCACGGTCTGACCACTGGGGATTTTCGGGGTTATGGCGCAAAACCTTAAAATAAAGAGCAGTGATGATGTCAGCTGCTGATAGGGAGCCACCAGGATGTCCACTGCCTGCCATAGCTGTCATGGTGATTACATGACGGCGTAGCTTTTTAGCCATCGCCTTGAGCTCTGCCGTGGACAGGTTGAATTTGTTACTTGGAGAGGCGCTTTCGGGGGACACTTCGCTATGATTTGGCATTGGTCAAAGACCAAATTGTAACTCAGAACGGCTTACAATGTCCATAGTAAATAGGCTACCCTCAGACCAAAAAGGAGTATATTATATCAGGGGTGAGAGGAAGTGCTTCAATTGAGTTAAATCGCCAAGAGACTCCTGATGGTCTCTCCCCGACCTGTCAAGATAGAGAGCATTTATGCCAGCCTGTCGGGCATTGAGGAAATCAAATTGCCAGTTATCACCCACATGGATGACCTGGCTCGGCTTGACGCCCATCTCCTCACATATCCTGAGGTAAAAATCAGGGCTTTTTAATTGCCCATAATGTGAAATGGAGGAAAAAATTCGAACAAAATAAGGTTTGATATCTTGTAATAAGCAATCCAGTAGCTTCAATGGTGTGCCCGAGGCAACAATCAACTTATATTCACTGGCTAAGAAATAAAGGACCTCAGCCACCTCAGGATAATAGCCTATCTTATCCAGGCAGCCTTGTATCACTGGCTCAGAAGAATCCAAGCCAAGATAACGAAACCAGTATTCGATATCATACCACTCAAGCCTCTGGTCGCCGATTTTATCATACTCCTCATAAACACACTTCTTGGCTTGTGCAAGGTCAAGTCCTTTTCTCTGAGCATAAAGCGCAGGGATAGCCTCATGCCATATAGTCTGGCTGAAATCAGGCGTTACCACTGTTCCCTCAGCATCAAAAGAGATTAATTCAATCTGCTTCATTTGAAATACTGATATTATCATGGTAAGGAGGCAAAAGTCCATTTGCCTATTCCCCTTCAATACGCTAAAATACGCAGAATGCTAAGTTACACAGTCACAGAGAAGCTGAGCCAGACCTTTGAGCTAGGTCCTATAAGACCTCCTAGTGAAGCCTTTTCCTTGCTGATAAGGGCAACCAGAAATTGCCCCTGGAATAGATGCCAGTTCTGCCCCATCTACAAAGGTAGTAAGTTCGAGCTGAGGTCAGTGGAGGAGGTTATAAAAGATATTGAGGCAGCTAAGGCTATCAGCGAGGGTATAAAGGAAATAGCCTGGGATACGGGCCATGGCAACAAACTGATAGAGGTAGCGGCAATGCTCTCTAATCAGCTTCAATATGGACAATGTGTGCATAATGTTGCGCGTTGGCTTGCGACAGGAGGCAAGTCAGCCTTCCTCCAAGATTCCAATACCTTAATCATGCGCACCCCTGAGCTAACTCAGGTGATTACTTTCCTGAGAAAAACCTTCCCCAGCTTAAATAGAGTAACTACATATGGACGGTCCCATACAGCAGCTAGAAAGTCGTTAACAGAGTTAAAGGAACTCAAGGATGCCGGGCTAGATAGAATTCACATTGGACTGGAGACTGGCTATGACCCTTTGCTGGCTTATATGGAAAAGGGATGCACCGCTAAGAACCATATTGAGGGTGGAAAAAAGGTGAAAGAAGCAGGCATTTCCCTCTGTGAATATGTCATGCCTGGTCTGGGGGGCAAGAAAATGTCTCAAGAACATGTCCGGGAAACAGCCAGGGTGTTAAACGAGATTGACCCTGATTACATCAGGCTGCGCAGCCTACACATCACACCAGCTATGCCGTTGTGGACCAGGTTGCAAGACGGAGATTTTGAGCTGCAAACGGATGACGAAGTAGCCAAGGAAATAGGTGCTCTCATCGAAAACTTGCAAGTTACCAGCTATCTTAAGAGCGACCATACACTTAACTTGTTGATGGAGGTCGAAGGCAAAATGCCCGAGGATAAAGAAAAATGCCTCGATATCATAAATAACTATTTATCTTTGCCGGACGAGGAAAGACTCAATTTCAACTTTGGCAGCCGGGCTGGTTTATACAATAGGCTAGCTGACCTCAGCGATAGCTACAAACACGATAAAATAGAACAAGCTATAAAACGCCTCAGAGCAGAGGGTAGCAATGTTGAGGAGACGATATTCAGGCTGAAGGACAATTTTATTTAAGAGAGGAACCGTGTCAAAAGGATTTGTAAACCTAAATCGTCTCAAGCATGGCCGAGCCATAAAGCGGAACAGCAAACAAAAAGCCGATTTACAGGACGGCAAAGGAATCAGAGGGCGGAGGGTTAAATTTCGTGGCTAAAATAGATGAACTTACCTCTGGCTCTATAGTAGTTGAAGGTAAGAAATATCGCCGGGATGTTCTGATTTTTGCCGATGGCATGGTAAAGAAGCGCAAAGCTGGCTACGGGAAAGAACCTAAGCTTACTGGTTCAGCCATCCTATGAAGCCATGACCAGGCTAAATGAGCTTGCCGAACATAAAGAAGAAAGTTGCTGCCTTGACTCACATAAGCTGCTAAGGTATAAATTTATCTCAGCGTGATTTCTTTGTAACGCCCTCAGCTGTGCTTATGGTATTTTCCTTTACATCCATAAATAATTTGAGAAGTTCCTTGGCCGCAAGCAATAGTAGCCAGGCCAGGAACGAGCCAATCATTCCTATTACAATCAGAAACCCACCTTTGATTCCGCCCATGGGAATTCCCCAAACAAGCGAACCAATAAAGCCGAGTACTAATATTATCCATGCTACAACCTTCAAAGCACTAGTCGCATATTTTATATAATAATACTCCTGCATCTTGTTTACCTCCCGCTCTCTCCGCAAAACATCGTGCGTTTTCTTCCCGGGCATCAGTAGCCACCTTTTTTTTGAATGAGCTTGCCGAACAAGGAAAAGATTATTGCCTTCACTCACATAACCACCTAAGGCATAAATTTATCTCAGCTTGATTTCTTTGTAATGGTAATGCGCTCAGCCGTGTTCCTAGTGTTCTCCTCCACATCCATAAACAGGTAAAGGAGTTCCCTGGCGGTAAGCAAGAATACCCAAGACAGGAAGGAGAAAATCACCCCCATAACAGCCATGAAAATACCTTCAACTCCACCCGTCATAATTCCGTAAAGAATCGAACCAATAACGCCAACTACCAAGACTATCCACCCCACGACTCTCAAAACCTTGGCTGCAAAGGGCAAAAAACGATACTTTTGCATCTTGCCTCCCTTTTGACTTTAAAGTTTTTCAAACAAGATTCTATAGTTGCCTGATTCATCAGGCACAATTGTCTCATACACTCTCACCCAACCAAATCAAAGATTTGTTTGGGAACCCGGGGATCCCACAAAATTCATAGGTTTTGTGGGGTGTGATAACTTGGGCAGCTACTCCTATTCACATAACTTGTAGAAACTTGGACTTTACTCAAATTCGCCCTTCCCCAAAGCGACGAATATAATGGCGAGTATCCCGAGAATCGCCCAGGGACCAATGAGTGCACAGATAGACCCGGCAAGCGCCAATCCCCAAACTTCTCTTCTCAAGGCATAGACACCACCTACTATAGCAATTATCCCCAGCATGATTGATGGAAAACCAAAGGCACCCCATGCTAAACCAAAGAATGCGCCTACGATGCCACCGACTATAGTAATTACTATACCAGTGATCACACCAATGGTTCCTGCAATAATACAGAGTATGCCAGCGACTGTCGGCTTCCAGGTCTTTTCCTGTATTGCCCCGGTTACTTGTGCGCCGCATTTGGTACATATTTTGGTTAGAGGCGTTGTTGGAGCACCACACGCGGGGCAAAAACTGGTGCCAGCCATTGGCTTAGCTCCACAATACATACAAAATTCCGGACTCCCTGTTAACTCTTTTCCACAATTTCTACAGAACATTGTCTCACTTCCTAAAAGACTTCCGTAGCAACCCGTATGCCGCCAATAATTTCCAGAACCTGGACCTTACTCAAATTCGCCCTTACCCATACTGACGAATATAATGGCAAGTATCCCGAGAATAAACCAGGGGCCAATGACTGAACAGATAGATCCGGCAAGCGCCAATCCCCAAATCCTTCTTTTTAAGGCGTAGATGCCGCCAACTATAGCAATTATCCCCAATATGATTGTCGGAACACCCAAGAGACCCCATGCTAGCCCAAAGACTGCGCCTACCATGCCACCGATTGTAGCAACTACTAGACCCCAGATCACACCAATGACTCCCGCAATAATACTGAGTATGCCAGCAGTTGTCGGCTTCCATGTTTTTTCCATTTTTTATTCCTCCTTTTTACTTAAATTTATTTAAATACGATATATTTAAAAGTCCTGCTTGTCAATACCCTAAAACCTCAATCACCGCCAAGGCAGCAAGTTTGCCTGTCGTAACTCATCCCGCCACTGCAACCACCACACCCTTGCCTTGTCACAATAGCAAATCGCCACACCCCTCCAGGTAACCATCCAAAGAGAGCTTACCAGGGTATGAGCCAGCTTATGAGTGACACGCCTACCAAGAATGAAATTAACGAGACTATCAAACCTATTCCCAGACTAATAAGCAACGTACGCCACCATAACCCCCAAGCTAATCTCCAGGTCGGCTTTACCTCATTATCCATCTACTTTTTCTCCTTTTTTGTTTTTTTCAAGTTCCAAGCTTCTTAATTGGCTGAATAGCTTCTGCAGCCCATTCACGTTCATTGTAATTATAAGGCTCTCTCAATGTCAATATAGTCAAGGGAATTGTTTATTAAATCGCTCGTGGTGAGTTTATCGAACCACGAGCAGCACTCAAGAGCAGACTATCTTGCCCTTCCACTTTGCTCAGGTGGATGGGTTGCTAAACGGTCCTTCCGAAGGCTTTCAGGTAGCTTAACCAAGCTCCTTGACCATGTAAACGCCTTCCAGACCATAACCAAGCGAGCGGTAATACTCCCGGGCACCAACACCGCTGAGCACCGATAATTTATCAGCCCTAAATTCCCCCCTGGCGATTCTCTCTGCTTCTCGAAGTAACCTTTCACCGAGACCGTGATGTTGAGCGGCTTGCTCTAGCCTCCCTCCCAGGGAAACTTCAGGACCAAAAACGTGGAGCTCCCTAACTACCGCTTTTTCCCCATTTATTCTCAGCCTCAACAAGCCAAACAAGGTTTCATTCTCATCCTCGTAGGAAAGGAAGACCTCCCTCCCTCCCCAGGCTTCATAATCCAGCCTGGCTAACCAGGGCTCGCCAACCACCCAGCCATCCCTGAGGCGGTGCCCATATTCCCGACACCGAATGCAGTTACAGCGAAGTCCTGTTTGCCCCATCTTCTTTCTAATAGTTCCTCTGAGTGCTAAGTCTTTGCTCCCGGCAATGATAAATTTGCTGGGAATATCCCGCATCAACCTCGAAATCCTCACATATTTGGGAATTAGAGCTTTAATAGCCATAAGCAAATCAATCATTTCCTCATCACCATAAGGCCGGTAGCGATTATCCCGATACCAACTCTCGAGCTCGCTCCCTTGAACTACCAGCGTGGGGTAAAGCTTGAGCCCGTCAGGTCGAAAACGCTCGTCTTCAAATAATTGCCACGATAGCTCCAGGTCATGCTCAGGTGTTGACCCTGGTAAACCAGGCATCCAATGATAGTAAACCTTAAAGCCATAATCTCGTAATAGCCTGGTCGCGGAGATAACCTCAGCCACCCCATGTCCCCTCTTCGTCAGGCAGTGAACCTTATCGTCCAAGGTCTGTACTCCAAGCTCCACCCTAGTGGCACCAAAATCGAGCATGCTCTTTATCTCCTCTTCCCCACAGAAGTCAGGCCTGGTCTCGATGCACAACCCCACACAGCGATGCTCAGCATTTTCATTCAATTTCCTGGCTTCCTCTAAACTACTAGAGGGGATGCAGTTCAGGGCATCATAGCAATCCTCAATAAACCGATACTGATAGTCCTGGGGATAAGACAGAAAGGTGCCACCCATGATGATAAGCTCTATCTTATCCTGGGCATGCCCCATTTCAGCCAATGTCTTGAGCCTGACCTCCACCTGCTTTTTGGCATCAAAGCCACAGCTTCGAGCTCGGAGTACCGCTGGAGATTCCACGGTATAGCTCTTGGGCGCCTCAGGAGAAGTGGGGCAATAAACACATTTGCCGGGGCAAGGAAATGGCTTGGCCATAACCGCCACCGGGGTCACTCCAGAAATAGTTCGAGATGCTTTCTTCACGGTATCTCCATGTCATTCTGAGCCTTTCCTCTAATGTCATTGCGAGAGGAGCGAAGCAATTTTCTGCTCATCCACGAGATTGCTTCGGCCCGATAAATCGGGCCTCGCAATTACAGGACGGAGGTGCGATTCCTCTTCACTTCGTTCAAAGTTATAGCTTTGGCTCAGGGTGATGGCATAGACAATTGCGACCATGAGCATTTCACCATAATATGGTAAAGTTTAGCAGAGTGTATCTATGACCACAAATAGAGAGGTTTTCGACCAAATAGCTGAAAGCTGGTATCGGGTGAGGCATTGGCCTTTATTAAAAGAAGAGCTAGAAGAACTGGCGGCAAGATGGCAAAGCGGAAAGCTGCTAAATGTGGGCTGCGCTCACGGACCGGACTTCTTGCCTTTCAGCCAAGGCTTTGAACTCTGGGGGGTAGATTCTTCCCCAGCCATGCTCAAGCAAGCCCTGAGATATTCTGCCAAGTTTAAACTTTATGTCAACTTAATGGCCGCTGATGCCCTATTCCTACCCTTCCCCAATAATACCTTCGATTGGGCGATATCAGTGGCTACTTACCACCACGTCAAAGGCAGAGAGGAAAGGGGAAAAGCATTCGTAGAATTAAAGCGGGTATTAAAGCCCAAGGGCGAGGTTTTTTTAACCGTGTGGAACCACGGACAACCAGGGTTTTGGTTCAAATCAAAAGAGCAACAAGTCCCCTGGAGGTTAAAAGAAAAAACAATTTACCGTTACTATCACCTTTTCTCTTATGGCGAGCTAAGAAAGCTACTAGTCGAAAGTGGCTGGGAAATCATTACTATGTCACCGGAGAAGTCCTACCATTTCCCGATAAGGAATTTCTCACGCAATATATGCGTTCTGGTAAAGAAACAGACCATCCCTCGAGTACCAGCGGTATAACGCTTTAGCCTCGCCCTGCGGTCTTTAGACCCGCAGCTACGGACCCGTTAGCTCACTAGCTGAGTCTTGACCTATCTCCACCTTCTCAGGAAATCCAGCCTCCACAAGGCCAATGAAGACCTCCACCAACTTAGGGTCAAACTGGGTCCCGGCACCTTGCCTAAGCTCTTTTAATACCTCTTCATGAGACAAGGCAGGACGGTAAGGACGGGCAGAAGTCATAGCCTCAAAGCTATCAGCTATGGCTAGGATGCGAGCTTCTAGGGGAATCTCTTCGCCTTTCAGCCCTTCAGGATAACCTCTGCCATCCCACCTCTCATGGTGATGTAAAATGCTACTTACACAGGGAACCAAATGGGGTATGTTACCGACTATATTTGCCCCTAACCTAGGATGAGCCTTAATCGCTTCCCAATCTTCTCTATTAAGCTTCCCTTTTTTATTAAGCACCTTATCAGGAATGCCAATTTTGCCAATGTCGTGAAGCAAGGCAGCGGTGCTCACTTTAGACACCTCATCAGGCGATAGTCCAATCACTTCCGCTAAAGCCACGGCATAAGTGTTAACTTTCCTAGAATGACCATAGATATATGGATCTCTAGCCTCCACCGCCGAGGCTAAGGCATAAACAGAACTCAAACCATTACGCTTGGCATAAATCCCATGAATCCCTCCATCATCCAGCGGCTCGGATACAATCTTGGAGGAAAGGAAGATTCGATTACCTCCAGTCCGCTTAGCATAATAAAGAGCATTGTCAGCCATGTCAACAAGTTCATCAGCTACCACTCCATCTGCAGGATAGCTAGCCAAACCGATGCTGCAGGTCACATCAATTGCCTCCTTCTCCATCTTTCCGTCAATCTGTTCTCGAACTCGCTCAGCTACGACATAGGCATCATCCCTAGTTGTTTCGGGCAAAATGACAACAAATTCATCGCCGCCGTAGCGAAAAGCCTGATCAACACTCCTGACAGAGCTTTTAATAATTTTCCCTACCTGGCTCAGAAGAATGTCCCCGGCGGGATGCCCATTTGCATCGTTATAGGCCTTAAAGTTATCCAGGTCAAGCATGAATATAGAGAACACATCGCCATAACGAGAATGCCGGGAAACCTCCTCTTTGAGTCGCTCTTCAAAATGACGACGATTAAATAGCCCAGTAAGTTCATCAATACGAGACTTTTGTTCCACCCGGGCATAAAGTTGAGCATTCTCAATTGGCGCAGCAATCTGCAAAGCCACCTTTTCCAGAAGTTGTATTTGCCTGCGACTGTAAGCGTTAGGTTTGCGGCTGGCTAAAATCAGGCTGCCAATAGTACGGTCTGTGACACTCAAGGGCAGGTAAACAACAGAACGAATCCCTAGCTTCATGTGACTCTCCCAGGTCCAGAATCTGTGGTGTCGTCTCAAATCAGCTTCATATACGGCATGTCTATCCTTGCACGCACACTCTGTAGCCGTCCCATCAAGCGGTATCCTTTCCTCCGGCTGCCAAGCAGAACCTACCGTACTGGATAGAGCCAGAAAATAAAGCTCGCTTCCATCAATTAAAGCAATTGTTGCCCAATCAATATCCACCACTTTCTTTAATTCCTGGGAGAAAGCTTCAAATATCATCTGAATGCTCATGCTGGAGGTTATGATTGCGGTTAAACGGTTAACCAGAGTTGTTTCTTCATCTTGTTCCTTCAATCGCTCATGGGAATACTCCTTTGCCATGCTCGTCGCCACCTGGGCAGTGATAAACTCCAGTAAATCAATATCCTCAACTGCGTAAAGCTTCTCATCTCTCCTCTCGCTTATTGCCAGAACAGCCACAAGTTTCCCCTTGTTCATTAAGGGAACGAGTATATCTACCCCTGCCGATCGAATTTCCTCTCTCTCCTCCCCCCATATAGATTGGAATTCAGGAAAGATAGCGAGATTCCTTTCCGGCAATATGGTGCTTTCGTTCTCCAGCCAGGTCACAACAGGACTGTCTGCCCTTAATGTCAATCCCCCCATAGGATTATCCTCCGCAGGAGGGTAGGTAAATCGGGCGCTAAAACCTTCGTTTTCAGCCTCGGGCAAAAGCAGACAAGCTCTCCGACAGTCAAGGGACTGAGCAAGCAGTGATATAAATTCGCTGCCCAACTGCTCCAGGGTGGGAACATCGTGTATCTTGCTGATAAACTGAGATAACTGCCTACGATATGAGTATCTTGCCCCGATAAAGGCTTCCTCCACTTTCCTTTGCCAGATGTCGCGCACCTTGTGAGCGAAAAACAGGATGAGTGGAATTCCCAGACCGATGGCTACCGCTAAAGAGGCAAAGCTAAGCTCAAAGCCGACGAACCGTTGAGCAAGCCTAAAAAATAGTAACACCATGCCAATACTACCGCCATAGAGGACTACGTATATCAGGGCTTGACGGAATACAACCCTGATATCCACCAAACGGTGGGTCACAACGGCGTAGGTGAAGACACAGGCAGTGATAAAGTTGCCAATATGGCTCACAGGAAATTCACCTCCACGGGGACCGAAAGAGCTAAAAATGAACACCACCAGGATAACAATAGCAGCAAGTAAATAAACAATCTGGTTGCGCTCTGCCGCATCAGATGAAATCTTGTGCCTTTGCCGCAAGGTAACTATATCCTTGACGCCTACAATGGAAAACAAAATGAGACCTATAGCAAGAATCCAGGGACCATAATCAACGGTGATGCCGCTGGCAGTGACTCCAACATTCTGGGGGATGTAGCCCAACGCTGCCAAGGTAATCGTGCTTACTAAGAAAATATAAGTCCATGGAACCTTGATGCGCTCAGACTGGTAGAAGCAGGAGATAAAATAATGGAGTTGAACAATCGTCCAAACGGTAAAGCACACGACGAGTTTAACTGCCACAGACGCCTCCCAGATGAAGAAATCAGTGTGGCCAAAGAAGGCAACGAAGCTCCACAACATTGCGGGAACCAAGAATAGAAGGAGGAACCTTTGCTTTCGGTTCCACGGTCGGTTAGATATCAAAATAACCAACAGGGGGATATAAGCAATGGTGGCAACTAAAGGAATTAAAACAGGAGCATTCATGATATCATCCTCTATAACACAAAACTATTATTGACATAAATTTGGAAACTGTCAAGAATGACTATGGTAATAACCAAAAGGTACCAGGTGTTCTCGGTCACAGCTTTCCCAGCACAAGGCAAGCTGGAAGCTTCGCCTTTGTCATTCTTCGCCCCGACAAGTCGGGGCGAAGAAGCTGCGAAGGACTTATAGTGATAAACTCAAGGGCGAGGTCGAAACCCCGCCCTCGTTGTCTTGGCAAGGCATCTTGTTTTTCTTTAGACTATGCTAGTGTTACCTAGCCTCCGCACGTTCGCCTTCAGTTACCGGCACAGCCTCCACCTCAACTTTGGAAGCTCCCAGCAGGGAAAGCACTTTATCCGAAGGGTTAATATGCGGCGGCTTGATGGTGCCCAAATCAGCGCCCTCAGCCTGACGTTGAGAGATGTATCTAGCAAAAGCACCTTGTGGGAGAAAGGTAACCTTTATAGGCTTCAGACCAAGCACAGTCTCCGGGTCACCATAGGCGCTGTACTGGTTATAGTGATATACGCTATCCAGCTTTCGCAGCTCGCCATATATTTTTGCCGCTACAGCTTCTTCACGGGCAACATAATTTTCCTGGAGTTCCAGATAGAGATGCAGTATTGTTCTATCTCCGATTACTTCTTTGCGCGCCGTCCAATCTTTATAAGGAATGCCGCTATTTTCAATCGCTTCCCAAATCAGCTTTTCTGTAAGGCGCCCGAATCCGGAAATGTCAATACGGTCATCAACTCGGCTATAAAACACCATCTGCGGGATATCAATGTTCAACCTCTCATTTCGCAGCGAAGTTATCTTTATTGTATCGCCAATTCTGTACCTGACAAAGACGCCACCGTGAAAGTTGGTAAGGACTATCTCATAATTCTCACCCGCTTTTACCTCATCCAGTAAAACAGCTTTCGGCTGGTATGAATGGTCTAGTTGCCACTTGAAGCATTCTCTTTCAGGGATAAATTCAAAGAAGTTGAGGCTGGGAATAAAAGTCATACCTTCGTAATCCCAAGTTTGTATAGCGCAGTGGCCCCCTTCACAACTGGCATAATGCTCCAGAGGACATCTGCCCCATAATTCTTCAACTCTTTTCTTGAAAATTGTGGCATCACTGCCACCACATATTATCCCTCGCACCGTCCACAGGTCTTTGGGCAATAGCGGGCGGCGGGCCAGCTTGCTCTTAACTAGTCCCCTCATTACTCGAAATAATGCCCCGGGATGAGCTAACAAAAAGCGGATACTTATATTTCCCGAGCGCTTCTTAATTTGTTCCCCGGCATAGACCAACGCCGAAGTTATGCCACCGAAACCATCAAGGCCACGGTATAAAGCCTCTTCGAAACCAAGCTTCAGGCACTGCTCAAACGGTAGCTCTTCTCCACGGGAAGGCAAGAAGTCGCAGCCGATGGTTTCTTTTGTTACATAAGCTAAAAAACCCGTTCCATACTCTGGAGGTCCTAAAGTATGCAGCAGCTTCGAATGTTCCTTAAGCCCAGCGATGTCACCCTTACTTTTACAGCCAGAAAAAATAATCTCGGCTGTCAGCATCTTCTCCAATTCACGAACAAAACCCACCGACAAGGGTACCCATTTAACATGGGATTTTCCAGACGTACCTGAAGTCCTCACCCACCTGGCAACCTGGGCCGGTAATACATCTTCCCTTTTTTCCACAAGCTCAGGTAAGTAATCGGCGTAGGTGGTCAAAGGTACCTGCTCCCGGAATTCCTCCACAGTGGTAGGCATAGAACCGCGCATTACCTTCCTCCCCAGCTCACAGTTCTTTAATAGCTCGATTTGCTCCAGAAGCAACGTCTTCTGGATAGCCATAACTTGCTCCAGACTGAGGTCAATGAAGCCACAGCACATCTGCCATAGCTCTTCCTTTCTGCCCTGCCGCAATAATTCAATTGACCTTGTCATGGTGGATATCCTCGTTTCCTTTATATGTCTTGCCCCTAACATCTCATTGGGCAGCCGCACGTTCAGCTTCGGTTGCCGGCACAGCCTCCACCACCACCTTGGGAGCTCCCAACAGAGAAAGCACTTCGTCAGAGGGGTTAACATGTGGCAGCTTCAGGTGACCTGGAGCTACACCCTCAGCCTGCCGTTGCGAGACATAACCAGCGAAGGCGCCTTGGGGAAGTAAAGTGACTGCTATAGGCTTTAAGCCCAGCATAGTTTCCATATCGCCGATAAGGTTATATAGGTTGCAACGATGTTTCCTGTCTAATTTCTTAAATTGCTCACGTACCGCTGTTGCCACACTTTCTTCACTGGCAATATAGTTATCTTTAAGTTCGAGGTAGATATGCAATGTTGGCTTGTCATCAACTATCTCCTTGCGTGCTGTCCAATCTACATGAGGGATGCCGGTGTTTTCAATTGCCTGCCAGATTATTCTCTCTGTCAGCCGACCGAGACTAGTAATATCAACGAAATCGTCAGCGCGGCTATGGAATACCATCTGAGGAATATCAATGTTCAACTTCTCGTTTCGCAGCGAAGTTACTCTTACTATATCGCCAATTCTATACCTGGTCAGAATGCCACCGTGGAGGTTGGTGATGACTATCTCGTAATTCTCACCCGCCTTTACCTCATCCAGCAAGATGGTTTTCGGCTGGTAGGAATGGTCTAATTGCCATTTGAACCACTCTCTTTCAGGAATGAACTCGAAGAAGTTGAGGTTGGGAATAAAAGTCATGCCTTCATGGTCCCAGGCCTGAGCGGCGTAAACGCCACCCTCAGTGCCACCGTATACCTCCAGAGGTTGCCTTCCCCACAGTTCCTCTACCCTTTCCCGGAAAATGGCACTATCCGCGCCTCCCGCCACGATCACCTTAACCGACCACAAGTCCCTGGGCAGCATGGAACGATGAGCCAGCTTGCTCTTAACTAATCCTTTGAGTAAACGGGCGGATGCTTTTGGATGTGTTAGTAAAAAACGGGTGTCTACACTTACTGCTCCTTGTCTGAACATTTCACCAACATAAACCATAATAGAAGGCAAACCACCAAGAACATCGAGCCCCTGGGATAAAGCCTCCTTGAAGCCGGCTTCCATCTTCTCTTGAAACTTTATTTCATCTGCATTACAGGGGAAAAGGTCACCGCCAAGCGCCTGTAGCACCATATATGCCACGATACCTGACCCATAATCACGGGATCCCACAGTGGCCAAAAGTCTTAAATGTTCTTTCGCCAGAAAATCGCCTTGATGGTTGCAAGTGCCCAAAAGCCCAACGCCACCAGCCACCCGCTCCAACTCATATAAGAACCTCTCAGATAAAGGCACCCACTTGAAGTTATACTCACCAATCCTCCCTACAGTATGCACCCACAGGGCAGGCTTTACCGGCAACACGTCTTCCCTTCTTTCCACAATCTCAGGTAGGTAATCGGCGTAGGTCGTCAAAGGCACCTGTTCCCGGAATTCTTCTACCGTCTCAGGCATGGCACCATTCATCACCCTCCTGCCCAGCTCACTGTTCTTTAATAGCTTAATCTCCTCCAGAAGCAGCCTCTTCTGTATATCCATAAACTGCTCCAGGCTGAGGTGAATAAAGCCGCAGCACATCTTCCATAGCTCCTCTTTCCTCCCCTCTCGCAGTAAATCAAGCGGGCTTGTCATAGCTATACCCCCTGTTTTCCTCCGTGTCATTCAGAATGAAAATGACAAAGAGAACTTTTTTATCCTGAAGATAGTATGACAGGGCTAGGAATAGCTTGGGAAGAGATTATGTTCTAGAAGATAGTTCTATTTGAAGCTGCGGAGGATGTGATTGTGGAGGAAAATGCGAGGAAAGAAAGTCAGGAGCCTTTTACTTTTGCCGAGCTACCTAAACTTTGCAGTTTCTGGGCTAATTGCTCGAATTCACTATCGCTAGGTTGCTTGCCTAGCTCCAACCCATAGCTGATAAAGAATTCCAAGAAATTGCGCAATAGTTCTTTCGTTCCTTCTTGAAACTGGTGAAATTCTTCTCGGGTTACACCACCTTGCTTTTTACTTTCTTCCTTTTCCTGCAACTGAGTCTCAATAAGAAAGTTGATGAACTCAGACCGGTCCATATCACCCCGATTGTCGTCCACCTTTTTCACCAGCTCGGCATCTACTATTAGCATCCTTTTTTCAGACATATACCGCTCCTATCATGCTTAAAACTCCTCAGATTTTATTTTTTATGTTAAATAAGGGGTGACCTAACGCTACCTCCAGGCACCCCTCTATAGCTCCACAACATCCGAGCCTCAAGCTCCATTGCCATTATGACCATTTCGGAACTCGAGTACTTCAATTATGTAGTTTATATTTCTAAGCAGCTCTCCTCCTTTGTCCGTTACCTGATAGGTAACTGAGGGATTCCCCACCTTCACTTTGCTAATGAATTCGTGGCTCAAGAGGAAACCGAGATATTTCTGTATCTGGGCATAGCTCATATTGGCGCTATACATAATCTCTGTTTTGCCAGCGCCATTTTCCCCCACTCGGAGCATATCAGCTATTATCTCTATATTAGACCTTCGCCGATTCATTATACCGTCCCACTATGCATTACTTTTGGCCTGTTACTATTATACTACCTCATTGGCACTTGTCAAGCCCCCCAAATGCTTCGCAGTGCAGCATGATATAATATAGACTATTGACACCAAAGAGGATTACATTATACGATAATCACTGGAGCTAAGTCTAAATAACCAAGAGAGTGTTTAAACTAAAGATGTAAAGCTTCATCAGGAGGTAACTGATGGATAAGATCAAAGTGATGGTAATTGACGAGCAAGCACTTTTCAGAGCTGGGGTGCGTCAGACACTGTCTAACCAATCTGACCTGGAGATATTGGAATGCGACCCGACTCAGAATGTACTCGAGCTAATTGAAGTTAATCTCCCTGATGTTGCTTTACTTGGCTCTGACCTAGCTAGCCACAGCGGGATTGAGCTGGGTAGAAAAATTGCCCAACACTACCCCAACACTAAAGTCATAGTGCTAAGCCCTGACCCTAATGATGAGGAGCTTTTTGAGGTTATTAAGACTGCAGCCGCAGCCTGCTTGAGTAAGAGAGCTACTGCCGAAGAGCTGGCCAGCACTATAAGACGAGCCTACAGCGGTGAATACCCCATAAATGAAAGCCTGATGACTAGACCTAGGGTTGCCAGGCATGTATTAAACCAATTTCGCGGTTTGACGGAAACCATGGAAGGCGTAGCCGCTCCTCTTACCAAAAGGGAAACGCAGATTCTGACCTACGTTGCTGAGGGCAACTCAAATAAAGAAATCGCCCATATCTTATCAATCAGCGAGCAAACAATTAAGAATCATGTCAGCGCTATCCTTCGTAAGCTAAATGCTAATGATAGAGCCCATGCTGTTGCTCTCGCCCTGCACAGCGGCTGGATTTCACCAGAAGCAAAACCACGAAGGTTATCAAAAGATTTTGATGAAATCTAAATGCCGCTTTACAGGCAATTATAGTGATTTGCAGAAACAGTAACACAAAAGTCATTGTGAGACATCTCCTTCTGTCATTACGAGGCAACCCCCTTCTGTTATCGCCAAGCTGAGGTACCTGCGGGTCTTTAGACCCACAGGGCGAGGCTAAAGCATCGCCCCTCCGGAAAACAACAACTGCCACCCCCCAAAAGTCCTATTGACAAACTAATAGGATATGCTAAATTGTATTTAGGTTCGGGAGAAGGGAGATTATTATGCCCCTGCTTGGCTTGGGTTAAGATATAGTGAACAACCTTGATTCTAGCCAAGGGGCGAATTAAACCTTACCCAAATTATTGAAAATGAAAACGGCTGAGAAAGTGCGTCAGACGGAAATCGGTCCGGAGCTAAGGGCCCAGATTAGAAGGTATCTGGAGCAGCAGGGGGATGAAGTAACCGAGGGAGCCAAGCTTCTCGGGAAGTCTGGGATTGAGCATACCTTTGATATGCTGGCTCAAAAAGACGATGGTTTTACTAACTACACTACTGCTATCAACATTGCTGCTGGTGGTGATAAAGAGACAGAAATGGGCACTATTTTCAACTTTGCTAATAAAGCCTACGATTGCGGTATCACTGACAGGCTTCTTATTGCCGTCCCTGAACTCAGTCAGGAAGCGAAAGAACTGGCTCACAGGCAGCGAATAAAGGTTATCGATGGAGAATTAATTGAGACACTATTAAAATGGAAACCCACGCAACCAGTTAAGCCCAGGGAGCCGGTTAAGTTTGAGACAAAGAAGCAACTGCTTAAATCCTTAGTCGACCTGGGCTATATCGTAGATGAGAACGCCAAAGTCAAAGGCAAGTCGGGACTTGAATATACCTTTGATATCCTGGCTCATACTGACAACGGTCGGGTTGGTCATATCCTGGGTATAGATTTCCTGGATGGGGAGAAAGAAGTGAGCCTGGAACAGGTAACCTTATTCGATACTAAAGCCTACGATGCTGAAACTGATGGCAAAGTCATTGTCATATCCCCAGGGATTAGCTCTGAAGCAAGACAATTTGCCCAGCACCAGGGGATAAGAGTCTTTGAGTTGAATCAAAAACTAGTTTCCGAACCTGTGACCGAAGAAATGCCTGTCCAGCCAGAGGAGAAGCCAGCCAAATCAGATAAGCCCCGAACCAAGCTACTGAAGCAGATGCCCCAGCCTGAGGCATTACAGTTGATTCCCGAGGTGCTGGCCAGAAGGTATAATGCCATACCCCTGACTACATCTGGTAAGACACTGGAAATGGCTATGGCGGACCCAACCGATATCTTTGCCCTGGAGGCTCTTGCCGCCCAGAGCCGAATGAGGATTAAGCCTGTGGCTACCACCGCCGAGGAAATCAGGGACGCTATTGACTTCAATTATAAGTCATTTGGCGAAATTGAAGAGCATATTTCTCGTATCTCCATCCCGGCTGAAGAAACTGATGAGAAGGTTGTCCTTCGTGCTGCTACTGATACTCCGCTGGTTCAGGCTCTCAACCTCATAATTGAAGAGGCAGTCAAAGCCCGAGCATCTGATATTCATATTGAGCCACAAGAAGATAGAGTGCGAATACGCTACCGTATAGATGGCACTCTTCAAGATACGATGTCTCTACCTATAAGTGTGCATCGAGCACTCATTTCACGCATCAAAATCCTGGCTGAACTGAACATCGCTGACCATTTTCGTCCTCAAGATGGTCAGTTCTCTACCAAGGCTAAAGGGCGAGATATAGATGTCAGAGTTGCTACCGCTCCCACTGTCTGGGGGGAGAGGTCAACCCTGCGACTTCTGGATAAGTCACTGGCTACTCTGGGGTTATCAGAACTCGGTCTACTCCCTGATAGCCTGGCAAAGTTCGAAGATATGCTCAAGGTTCCCTATGGTATGATTCTGGTTAGCGGTCCTACCGGAGCCGGCAAAACTACCACTTTATATGCCTCAATCAATTCTCTTGATACAAAGGGGAGAAACATCATTACTGTTGAAGACCCTGCCGAATACCGATTTAAGGATATTAACCAGATTCAGGTCAACCCGCAGGCAGGCATTACCTTTGCCAGTGGCTTGAGGTCCATACTGCGTCTTGACCCCGATGTAATATTGATCGGCGAGATACGCGACGCCGAGACAGCTGGCATAGCTACTCAGGCAGCCTTAACCGGACACCTGGTGCTGTCTTCTATCCACGCTAATGATGTTGCCGGTGTGCTCACCCGTCTAGTTGACATGAAAGTAGAGCCTTTCCTGGTAGCCTCAGCAGTTATTGGTGTTGTTGCCCAGCGGATGGTGCGCCGCGTCTGCCCTGATTGTAGTCGCCTTATTGAGGCTCCGTTGGTCGAGCAGATAGCTTATGAAAAGGAAATGGGCGAGAAGCAGACCAAGTTCCTCTATGGTACCGGCTGTAAGTCCTGCGTCTATACCGGTTACCTGAGGCGTACGGGAATCTTTGAGATTCTAACTATGAGCGACGCCATCAGAATGATGGTCTGTAATCAAGACAACAGTAGTACCATCCGGGCTCAGGCCTTTCAAGAGGGTATGATATCTATGATGAGCGATGGTATGCGTAAGGTGAAGGAAGGTATTACCACCCCCTCTGAGGTGCTGCGTAATACCTACATTACAACTTAGCCGCTTGGAGGTTTGTAAATGGATTTCGTTTATACGGCTTATACTGAAGAGAAAAAATTAGTTAAGGGCAAGGTTTCCTCTACCAGTGAAGAGGCGGCAACCGAGCTGTTGGGCTATGGCGGCTATCGAGTCATTAGCCTTAAGAAAGTCGTTCCCTTGCTTGATAAGGAAAAGCTACTAGCCCACTTTTCTCGGATAAAGCCGGCAGAAGTAATAATGTTTTCCCGCCAGCTAGCGTTACTCCTGGAATCCGGCACCGATATTGTTACTTCCTTAGACTTGTTACAAGACCAGATAGCTAATCAAAGTTTGAGGGAAATAATTGGTGAGGTATCCTCAGATATTCGCGGTGGTAGCTCACTGTCAGTGGCTCTAATCAAGCACCCTCAGGCTTTTTCTCCAATGTATTCCCAGGCAATAGCTGCTGGTGAGCAAGGTGGTAACCTGGAGGTGGTGCTGAGGCAAATGGCCGATTATCTGGAGAGGGGAGCCACCATCGAGAAGAAGATAAAAGCTGCCCTGACCTATCCCTTTATGGTGGTTCTTGTAGCTGTTATTGTGGTAGTGATACTGATCACCTTTGTTTTCCCCTCCTTCATCAGCTTCTATACTGAAATTGGAGCTGAGTTGCCTCTGGCCACCAGAATGCTTATCAGTGTTACCGATTGGTTTAGCCATTATGGGCTTTATCTTATAATTGTGATTTTAGCTGCTGTTGGTGCCATCTATGCCTATACCAAGACCCCAGCCGGAAAATACCGTTGGCACAAAATGATGATTCATTTGCCTGTAATCGGGCGTATTATCCAACTCAGTGAGCTTTCTCGATGTTGCCGTACTATGTCATTGTTAATCAGAGTTGGCTTACCCCTACCAGAAGTCCTGGCGGCAACCATCCGCGGCATTACCAATAAGGCTATAGAGGAGAGTCTGACCGAGGTTCAGCAAGCGTTAATCAGAGGTGAAGGCTTAGCCCAACCTATGACCAAGAGGGACCTTTTCTTGCCTCTGATGACACAGATGGTGAGAGTTGGTGAGGAAACCGGTAATCTCGAGAACACACTAGTTACTGTAGCCGAAAGCTTTGAGACCGAGGCTAATGATAAGACCAGTGCGGCTATAGGGCTTATTCAGCCAGTGATAACGGTGTTTCTCGGTTTAGTGGTTGGTTTTGTTGTCTTAGCCATGCTGTCAGCTATGTATTCCGTCTATGGTCAACTAAATCTCTAGGTGATGGTTATCGATAAGAAGAACAAGAAATCCAAAACTCAAAGGTCAAAAATCAAAATGACAAATCAAAAATTGAAATTTCCTCGAGGCGTGAAGGAATCCCTTCCTTCACGATTGAAATCGCCAACAATATCAAAGCACAAAATTATGGATGACCAAACCTTTCCGTATCATTGCGAGTCCCGATTTATCGGGACGAAGCAATCTCTGTGGGGGCAAGGGATTGCCACACATTTTTTGGAGAAGTGCTGGGAAAATGAAAATGATAAGACTGAATAGCCAGGTAAGGAAAGCCTTTCAAGGCCGCTCCCGGGGCCTCGGTCTGATTGATGTGCTGATAGCCATAGCTCTCGTCGGTGTAATTGCTATCGCCTTCCTGAGCGCCCTGTCCACCGCCTCCACAGTTCTCATCATTTCTGATGAGCAAGCCACCGCTGAAAGCCTGGCTCGAAGCCAGATGGAGTATGTTAAGAACTTGCCCACGAGCGCAAGCTACAATTCCTCGATTCCTTCCGGGTATGAGCAGGCCGGCTATTCAGCCACGATTGACGCTGGTCTGTTAAGGCTAGGTCTTCAGAAAATAACAATTAGAATTGACCTCCACGATGAAGAAGTAGTTACACTGATAGGTTACAAGGTAATCTAATGATATTTGGCAGACTGGGGGTGATACAAAGGGACCAGAGGGGCTTAACTCTGGTTGAGCTCCTGATAGCTATCTTCCTCGCCGGTGTTGTCACCAGTGGCATTACCATGACGATTTTCCAGGTGTTTGATATTAATAGCCGCACCTCCAGTCATATGACTGCCATTCGCCAGGTGCAACACGCCGGCAAACAGGTGAGCCAGGATTTATTGCAGGCTCAGCGTATTGATATTGAGGACAACCCAGATACTCCTGAGTTTCTCACCTTGAACTGGACTGATTGGGATAATTCGCAGCACGGGATTGTCTATAATCTAGAAGACATGCCGTCCGGCGAATTTAAGATACTCTGGCGAGAGCACTATATGAACTTAAGCCTTAATTCTACTACTATTGTGGCTGAATATATTGACCCAGCAGAGACTAGCTGTGATTGGGACAATGAGATACTTACTTTCACGGTGACCGCCAACGTGGGTGGACAAAGCGAGACCAGGATATATGAAATTACGCCCAGACCGGCCTCACAATAACCGTGTGTTGCATAGCTCCCCCTCTACCCTTGAGGATGATTAACGGACAGAAGGTACGAGATCTTACAATTCCAAGCATCAAATCCCAAATGCCGATTTTATCGAGCATCCCGAGATTATCGGGACAATATCAAATGGCCAAAATCCAAAGGACTAAACGGTTCTGCTACCTGAGCAACCTGATTTCATCAATTTTTCCAAAAATTCCCCTCTTAAGATAAGAGGGGTAAGGGGAGTTATGAAAATTATGGGAAATAACCCCCTTTATTCCCCCTTACTTTAAGGGGGAGATTGAAGGGAAGAGGTAATTTTGGCATTTTGACATTTGGATTTTAGCCAATGAGATTTCCACGCCCCGACAAGTCGGAGCTCCCAATAGCACCTCACCTCATCAACGACAGTACTAATAGGCTATTGACACCGAAGAGGGTTACGCTATACTGTTACTTTATAACGAGTAAGTTTTCCAAATCCCCCATATAAGATTAAGCGGGGAAAAGCAAAATTACCCCTCTTAAGAATAAGAGGGGTAAGGGGAGTTATGAAAATTATAGAAATAACCCCCTTTATCCCCTTAGTTTAAGGAGGAGATTTAAAGAAAGAGCCCTTATTTCAAGGGGAAATGGAGACACTAATATCTGGTATAACGAGAGGCGTGAAGAGATGAAAATTGTTGTGAGGAGATTAATAAGAGGGGAAAAGGGGCAGGCGATGGTCCTGGTTCTCATTCTGCTCGTTGTCGGCGGGCTTGTCATCGCTCCCCTACTCGACTTTATGGGCACGGGGCTTAAGGTGGGTCAAGGGGTCTATGAGGAAAAAATGTACGAGATATACGCTGCCGATGCCGGGGTAGAGGATGGTCTGTGTCAGATAAAGTATGACGGCATGGATGATTTCGATGGTTACAACGAGTACGACTATTCTAGTAATTGGACATACTCATTGAATGAGAGCGTAAATGGCTACAACGTATATGTTGCTATAAAGAATGTCTGGATGCCCAAGGACATACCCGCTCCCAATGCTGTCACGGCGCGACAGATTATCGAAGAGGGCAATATGCTAATAGCCGGCAGCCCATCCATCACTGAAGAGTCAACCTACGAAATCAAGATGAGCTATCAGCGAGAATGTGGGGATGATCTGTTCGTGGAAACGATAGGTATATGGCTACCGCCCGGCTTCAAGTATGATGGCAACTGTAGTCTCGAGGGAGAGGACTTTTACTCCGAACCCCAGACTGTTGCTTACAAAGGCGGTTATGCCGTGGTCTGGAGCTTTACCTCTGTTCGTTTTGAAGATTTTCCCGGTGGTAGTATTACTGAATCCCTGATTATAAAGAGCTTGACTTTCGAGTACACAGGACCGGATGGGCAGCTTCCCGATAGTGCCGTCTCCTGGATCGACACCAGCGGAGTCGACATTGGAGCCGACACTTACACCTGGGATGCTGACATCAATATTTATAAGATTCTATCGGTAGCTGGGGACTGCGAGGTGGAAGCCTATACTGCCCGAATGGAGATGCGCAAGCTGGGCGCTGCCATCGCGGGGGACTACCACGCTATAGGCAGTACCTTGATGACGTGTGCAGGTTCCTATTGCCCATACTATCGAAACAGGCTTTTCAAGGAAAGCAGCGCCACCATCGCTGAGGGCGATATCCCACCTACTGCTACAATAGAAGCGGCCTGGCTCTACTGGTCAGGATGGATAGAAGGTGATGGTGATGGTGATGGAGAAGAAATATGGTCATGTGATTGTGACGACTTCAGTGATTGGATTCCAGGTAGCCGCTGGTCAATATTCCCCCCATGGGGATGGGGAAATAAAGAATTTCGGGGACAGGGTGGTGGCAGTGACGCCCAGAGAACCCTTACTATGCATATCAGCGGTGACCCAAACCACAGCCTGGATTTGAGCTCGTACTCGGGTCAAGAGGTTACCGTTTCCTGGTCGCAGAGAGAACAGCAATCGGGATGGGGATGGCCGCCCCCACAGTTGGAACCAGGCGATTGCCTTTTATACGCCTTTTCCGGAGATGGCGGTACCAGCTGGAGTGGGTGGTATACTGCCTTTTGCGATGATAACCCGTCAAGCAGCTTCAGCGACACCATTCCTGATGAATATCTAACCGACAGATTCCAGATACGTTTCCTCGTGGACTTCGATGAAACTAACGAGTATTGCTATATTGATGACATCATCTTCTCTGCCTCGTCGGTGGGGGGACCTGTGGAAGCCGCCAAGGTCAATAGAGTTATGTTCGGCACTACTGGCAACATGACCGCAATAAATGCTAGTCAGTGGCAGGTAGCGCCTACCCCAGACTCCGGTGCCCCAGACTCTTGGTCCTACTCATGCTATTACGATGCCACTCAAATTGCTCACGCTGTGCTCGACCCCGACACCAAGAGCGGCACCTTTACCCTGGGTCATGTGCTAGAAGGTAGCGGATATAACCTGTATCCCTCTGGGACGACCGGCTATCCCCTGGCTACTCCGGCTTCATGCACTTGGGGGTGTACGTATTATCAATGGACCTATGCTGGCTGGTCGCTGATAATCATCTATGCCAGCTCGGAGACCGAAGGACATCAACTCTATCTCTTTGACACCTTTCGTTATGTTGGCAGAGATACTCTATTAGAATTTTCTGTCAGTAACTTCCTTGCCCCCGACAACCCAACGGGCAGCCACCTGACCTATTTCGTTGGCGAAGGCGATGACCACTATGATGGTGATTCCATAGAAGTAAACGGGAATCCGCTAAGTGACCCTCCGGATAACCCTTGGAACAATATATTTAATTCCTATTCCAACACTATAGATGATCCGGTCTTTAAGTCCGGAATAGACATTGATACCTTTGATATGTCAGCGTATGTAAACCCCGGCGATACTTCGGCTGAGGTAATACTCGACAGTGGCGAAGAAATTTATGATTTAGTCTATATAATTCTCTCCTTCCGCAGCGATACAACGAGTGGCGGCAGCATAAGTTATCTGATAAGGGGATAATTCTTCTAGGGACACCATGGTATTTCAACGATTGAAAGAGCAAACATTTGTAGGAAAACCCCTAGACAGGTTTTTTACATGATGGTATATTACGAGGAAGTTGAGTAGCCTGTGAAACTAAGCAGGACTTGCCACGTAAGCTTTTGCCAAATTACCCTCCTTAAGATTAAGAAGGGTAAGAGGAGTAGTTTATGAAGCCGAGTAAGAAGGTTTGGCTGATTATAGGAATCGCCATTTTCGCTATCGTCCTCGCCGTCTTGTTCTCGATGTACTCCCGGCAAGCTGGAGAGCGGGAGCAGTTGGAAAAGAGCCTGGAGGATGCTCAGTTCCTCTTGCCTCAGCTCACTGCTCAAAAGGAAGACCTGGAAGACCAACTCGCTCAAGCTCAGTCATTGCTTGACAGGAGCCGGGCAGAATTCCCTGAATCAGTGGAGTGTATCGAATACGGCGAGGACTTATTTGAGATTGCTGACGATTGTAATCTGGAATTAACCACGCTCCGCCCATCAAAGCCGACTGCCAAAAAAGTAGGGGCTGTTACCTATTCTGTTTCTTCATTTGCAGTAAGTGTCAGGGGTGAAGTGAGTGACATACTGGATTTTGTAGACGCTTTGAGGGCCGGTGTGGATTTTCAACTACCGTGGGGCGCTGAGGTAACGTCAGTAAAAATAAGTTACAGCGGTGGAGAAAGTACAGCAGGAACAGCTACCATCAACCTGAATATATATGCCTATAAAGGTGAATAAACATGGCGAAAAGAGTTACCACCTTATTTATTAGAGATACGGCTATTAACCTGCTGGTAATGAAGGGCAGACAGGTGGAAAAGTGGGCTAGCTTGCCACTGGAACCGGGTCTGGTCAGCCAGGGGCTCATCGTTGATGAAGCGCGAGTAGCCGACGAGGTGAAACAGCTATTCAAAAGGGAAAAGGTAAGCACAGAGAAGGTTATCACCGCTGCAAGCGGGCACGATTCCCTGTACCGTATCATAACCCTGCCTGAGCTGCCTGAAGCTATACTTCCTGAGGCGGTGAGGCGCGAGGCAAAGCGAGTGATACCAACACCTCTGGAAGAGGTCTATTTTTCGTACCAGCGCCTTTCCGCCGAAAGAGGAGAAGGTCGCGTTTTTCTGGCCAGTTTTCCCCGCAATCTGACTGATCCCTTAGTCAGAACGCTGCGTCAGGCCGGTATTAAGCCGTATATTATGGACTTAGCTCCTCTAGCCTTGTGCCGAATCCCCAATGAGCCCAAAGCAATCATCGTAAATGCTAGGTTAGACCACATGGATGTTATAGTTATAGCAAACAGGCTCCCCCAGGTCATCCGCAGGTTGTCCCTGCCTAGCGAGGCTGAATCTTTAGAGGAAAATCTGCCGTCTATCGCCGAAGAGTTCAACAGGACTGTTGCCTTCTATAATTCCGGCCACATGGACAACCCTTTGGATTCAACTGTGCCTGTGTTTGTTTGCGGCGACCTAGTGGAGGCGCCGGAGACCTGGCAGTCAGTGGTTGGCCAATCAGGTTATTCAGTGTCAGCGTTGCCATCGCCTGTGGAACCCCCTGAAGGCTTCGACCCCAACGAATTCATGGTCAATATAGGGTTGGCTCTCAAGGAACTCCGGTCAGAAAAGGAAGAAGCTAACTTTTCACTAGTGAATTTCAATGCCCTGCCCGAGGCCTATTTACCCGAGCGTTTCTCTATAGTACGAGTCCTTGTCCCTATCGGTATTGTCGTTGGTATCGGCCTGATTATCTTGGGTTTAATTCTTATCCAGGGCAATCGCTCCGAAATTGAGGCATTACGTTCCCAGTTGACAGCAACTGAGAGCAGCGTCGCCCAATTACAAAGAGAAACAACAACATTGAGCGTGCAGATTGGGCCGATAGAAGCCACCGCCGATGAGCTTAATGCCAGAGTTGTCGATATGGAACGGGAGCGTGCACAAATTGCCACGGATTTGAGTGAAATTGATAGACTTGCCGGAGAGACGATAACCTTGAGTAATGTTAACCATACAGGCGGCTCGGTAACAGTGAACGGCAGGGCTCCAGATGAAGATGCCCTTTTCAGGTACGCCGACGATTTGAGAAAGAGCGGTATATTCTCGGGTATTTGGATTTCCTCTATCACCGGGGGTGAGGGCGGGTATTCGTTTGCGTTCTCCTTAACAAAATGAAGTTACCCATAGAAGGTACGAAATCCTAAATCGCAAGCACCAAATCCCAGACAATATCAAATGACCAAAATCCAAGGGACTAAATGGTTTTGCCACCTGAGCAACCTGATTTCATCAATTTTTCCAAAAATTCCCCTCTTAAGATAAGAGGGGCAAGGGGAGTTATGAAAATTATTATCGGGATAACCCCCTTATCCCCCTTACTCTAAGGGAGAGATTTAAGGGAAGAGGTAGTTCTAGCATTTAAGCATTGGGATTTCAATTGTAATTTGGATTTCTTCAGGATTAGGGAGGATGGCGGGGCTAATACTATATTCCTATTACTAATGGGATATTGACAGTCAAGGAAGCTTACCCTATATTATAAATATACTCAAATATATTATAAATGAGCGGAAGTGAGATTCTTCGCCCCGGCTTGTCGGGGCTCACAATGACAAAAAGGAAAGGGCTCAACGAGCGGTAAAATTGTGTCGGGATTTATAGGGTTGGCTATAAAAGGGAAAAAATATGGATATTTTTTCATTGCTGCGGACAGCTAACTTAAGGCGGGCTAGCGATTTGCATCTGGTTGCTGACAGCCCGGCAATATTCCGTATCGACGGCTCTCTGGAACCAGCAAACGGTGTAGCTCAACTAAGCGCTGAGGATATAAACGAAGCTTTTCTCCAGATAACCACGCCTGAGGAGAGAGAACACTTCCACCGCCATCTGGAGCTTGATTTTGGCTATACCTTGCCTGATGTTGGTCGCCTGCGATGCAATGCCGCTCAGCAGCGCGGGGCTATCAGCCTTGCCGTGCGCCTGCTGCCGCCAAAAATCCCCACCATAGACGAACTGGAACTGCCCCAGATATGTAAGGAGCTTGCTTTGAAGCCGAGAGGACTGGTAGTGGTTACTGGACCTACCGGCAGCGGTAAAAGCACCACCCTGGCAGCCATGATTCAGTACTTGAATACTCATGAGAGTCGCCATGTGGTTACCATTGAAGACCCCATAGAATATGTTTACCCCACCATTAAATGTGCTGTGACCCAGCGCCAGTTGGGCTCTGATACCCTATCCTTTGCTAATGCTCTAAAGCATATCTTGAGGCAGGACCCGGATGTGATTCTGGTCGGGGAGATGAGAGATCCCGAGACTGCGGATGCCGTCCTTACCGTAGCTGAGACCGGGCACTTCATATTAACTACCGGTCATGCCCCCAGCGCTACTCAGGCAATGGAGAGAATAATAGACCTGTTCCCACCTCATCAGCGCCACCTAGCTCAGACACGGCTGGCTTCTCTACTTATTGCTGCGTTGTGCCAGGTACTTGTGCCCCGGGCTGACGGCGCAGGGAGAATAGCCGCCGTAGAAATCATGCTCGGCAATCCGGCGGTGAAAAGCCTCATTCGCGAGGGCAAACTCTACCAGCTACCTAATGTAATCCGTACCCACCGGGAAATAGGCATGATTTCGCTTGACGAAGCCCTGGTCAGTCTCTATCTTAAGGGAATCATCAAGGGCGAAACTGTGCTTGATTTCTGCAACGACCGCTCTGAAGTGGAAAAGCTCATCGGCAAGGTAAGATTATAGTCAAGCACACAACACGACCTCGCTTCGCTTAGCCGCAGCTAAAAAGCAATCAGCCGTCAGCTTTCAGCCCGGATATTGACTACCAATCTCATCGCCCCACCGAGATTGCTTCGTCCCGATAAATCGGGACTCGCAATGACAGGAGGGGTATCATTGGTACTCTGGACTTTGATATTGTCCAGGATTTGAATCGTGCAGGAAAGGATTCTTTAACGCCTCGAAAGGCTTTTATCGCCCAACAAACTCTCACCCAACCAAATCCTTGCAAAACGTAAAAATAAAAATGCAAAGTGACAGAGCAAAGGTTAAATTTCTTGCATTTTGAGTTGTCATTTTGATTTTTGACCTTTGATTTTTGAATTTCTATATTATTTAGGATTTGGTGTTTGGGATTTAAGTTTCCTCTTTAAAGCTCTTAGCATTCAGTGGGCAGATTACTGACTACTGACTACTGACTACTTAAATATAAAAACCTACCGGCGGAGTGGGCATTTGCTAACTCCGCCGGTAAGTTATTCCGAATCACTTGTCTAAATGTCTTCCTTGTAACGCTCTGACCGACTTACCTGACCCACTTGCCATGAGTTCCGTTCACCCCGGTGACGCCATCTTCCCATGTGAGTTCGGTCCAGCCGGTGCCATTCAGAACCCAGCCGTAGTTTGCGTCGAAACCGTAGGTACCCGTGACGTTTCCTGCGAGGAAGATACTAAGGGCAGCTGAGGTCGCAGGCCACGCACTGTTCTCAGCATAATAGGCCAGCGATGCCGATTTCACATTCTCGACTTCGGTGTTGGCTGCGCTCAGTTTCCCCGTGGTCATAAAGGCTCCAAGATTGGGGATAACCACAGCGGCGATAATGCCCAGGATGGCCACCACAATAAGCAGCTCAATTAGGGTGAAGCCCTTCTCTCCACGGTGCAGACACTTAAATATGGGATATTTTATCTTTGTCATTTTTTACTCCTTTCTTTGATTTTTTGGAGCTTTGCTCCGGTAATCTGTTTTGCAGACATGTTATCTCATAACTCTCTTTCACCTCCTCCTTCCGGTTTTCTGGATTTAGCTCCAGTAATTCATCGTATATAGTTATAGTATAGTGTGTTCTCATAGCCGTCAATCACCCATCAGTAATAGGAAGATAGTATTAGCCCCACCATCCACTGTCCCCCCAAACCCATTTGCCAGAATCCAAATAACAAAGGGGCACAGCAGTCAGTAGTCAGTAGTGTGGCTCTCAGCAAACAAGGGAACTGAAAACTGACCTCAGTCACCCCCTTAAAGTAAGGGGGATAAAGGGGGTTATCTTATAGAAGGGAACCCTGAAAAATTTTCCTGAGAGGGGAATTCCTCTGAATTCTGACTACCGGCTACCAGTTTCGGGATTTAGAAATCAGGATTTAGATTTTTCCTGCGTAGATAGCTCCAGGTGCTCGACCCCAAAGACCCTTATTCCCTGACGCTTAGCAAACTGCCCGGCTTCCTTGGTAAGTCCGGGAACAGCAATAAAGACCTTGTCCAGAATACCGGCGTCATAAGCCTTGTCGTCGAAGTCGAATACCTTATCCAGTCCCATCGGCTTCTCACTCATCTTGATGCCAATAGCAATACGATGAGCAATGATGCCCTCATCCCTGGTAGCCAGTATGTCTATGCTATGGATAGCGCCAGACCGGCCTTTGACCTCAGCATTTTCCTTTACCTCGTAGCCTTGCCTTTCCAGGTATTGTATAAGCTGTGATTTGGACTTAAATTCAAAGGGCTCCTTCACTATTTCCCGACCCGGCTGGGGGCTAGCAGTCAGCACTATCTCAAGGTCCTTGGGTGCAACCACATTTATCCCCTGGTAGCTGGCAAATTTCTCCGCCTCTTCGCCTAACCCGGGGATGATAATCATTATCTTATCGTGAATGCCGCTATCGAAGGCTTTGACATCAAAATCCAATATCCTGTCCAGTCCTATCTTATCCCTGGCAATCTCAACCCCGATAGCGATATTATGGGTAACGACGCCGTCGTCCCTGGTAGCTAATATATCTATGGAATGTTCTGCCCCCGACCTTCCCTTCACTCTGGCATTTTCCGTTACTTCGTAGCCATGCTGCCTCAAGAATTCAACTAACCGTGCTTTAGGCCGAAGTTCAAATTCCAGCCAGCTTCTCTTCGATTCATCAAAGCTATACGAGTAGACAATTACCTCGCTAACCTCATCCTCAGTGGCAAGCGAGGAACATTTCAGACAGCGCCATTTTATCAACGGCACATTAAATATCTCGCCGCAATCACGGCACTTGTATAGCACTCCCTGGCTCTGGTAGTCGTCGCCCAGAGTCCGCAGTTCCACTTTACACCCGGGGCATATATATCTACCCTTGGCTGCAAATTCGTCTTCAATGCCGACATACTTACAGGCAAAGTGCTCGAGGATTCGGCCCCGGACAATATCTCCTGAGCCGCATTTAGGGCAGTGGATGCTTGGTCTTAAATTTATTGACTGGCACCGGCGACAACGGAGGAGCCTATCGAAAAAGTTCTTTTTCAATATACCCTTAGCAGCCAGGGATTCCATAATTGCTACTGCTTCCTTGCCCTTGACCTTCAGTGTTCCCTCAACGACTGGATATATGAAGCCCAGCTCAGTTGTGAAATCAAACTGGGGTTTAATATCAACAATCCTCCCCGCCAGTATTTCCGCCACCAATTTCATCGCTATCGCATTATCCACCATACCGCTTACGGCTTGGGGGGCTTCTGTTGCTTCTACCGCTTTATCAACTTCTGCCATACCTTACCTCCGTTCACATAGTTAGAAAAGTATAATTCGCAATATTGCAGAAGTCAATGACAGAAAAGTACTAACTTTGTGAGCCTTTCGATCTTCCTGTCATTCTGAGCCCTTTCCCTTCTGTCATTGCGCGCCCCGACAAGTCGGGGCGCGGCAATCTCATTGCCCCCAACCGAGATTGCGGAGCCTGTTCCGAGCGCAAGCGAGGAATCTCGGGACTCGCAATGACAGAAGAAGGCAGGCCCAGCTTCGAGGTGTGAATCCCGATAAATCGGGACTTCCTTCACGCTTGAAATAATAAGCAATACGGCTGCCTCTTTGTAAGCTTTTGATTTTTGAATTTCCGTGGGGTTAGTTTACTGCCGAGGGAGGGACTCGAACCCACACTCCCTTGCAGGAAGCGGATTTTAAGTCCGCCGCGTCTACCATTCCGCCACCTCGGCTTGATAATTGATAAATCGAGAAGGCGGCGGGCGGATTCGAACCGCCGCATCGGGGTTTTGCAGACCCCTGCCTTAACCTCTTGGCTACACCGCCGCAACTACCAAATTTACTGGAGCGGAAGACGGGATTCGAACCCGCGACCTCTTCCTTGGCAAGGAAGCATTCTACCGCTGAACTACTTCCGCTCTGGATAAATTTTACCGACTTTTTTTAGTCCCTGCAAGCTAATCTTGGTGCCGAGGGGGAGATTTGAACTCCCACGGGCTTTCGCCCACCACCCCCTCAAGATGGCGTGTCTACCTATTCCACCACCTCGGCCTGGCAGGGGTGGCAGGATTCGAACCCGCGACCTGCGGTTTTGGAGACCGCTGCTCTAGCCAAACTGAGCTACACCCCTGAAGCTAAATTGTTTGTACTATATCTGCTATTGGCACTACTTTTTCCAGCATCACCCACCGTTAGCAGTAACACCTCGCCCGCAACGCCATAGCACCTGGTTACTATTATATGGAAGTAACCATCCCTTGTAAAGGCTACCCACGTCGAGGTCGCGAGAAATTCATAACCCCCCCTTGTATCCCCCCTTATCTTACGGGGAGATAAAGGGGAGATAACGAGAAGTAAATCCTTATACTACGGAGGATGGTTTGAGTCGGAACTTTCGGCATATGTTACCGCTGAAGCCATATTTGTCGGTGGTGGATTACCCCAATTGCCACACGGTGCTACTATTAGTGGTTAGGAATGCCGAGGCAGTAAATTAGGAAGATAGGTCGGCGAACTCACTGGAATTCGTGAACTTACGGGTAATTATGGCCCATTTTCCCTGAAATTAAAAAAGGAAATAGTCTTACCAGGTGGGATAATGACAAATTCATCGTTCCAAGGTCCATATAACATCTTTTTGATAATTACGTCGGAGCCTTGGATTTCTTCATAGCGCAAGTTAAATCGCTCAGCCATACTTCGAGCATGCTCCCGATAGTATTCCAGCTTATTATTGCCTGTAGCAATAAATGCCAGTCTAGTATAATTCTTGAGAATCTGATTGATAATACACTGCGCTCTCTGTTCGCCATAGCGTTTAACCAGAATATCATATTCGCTGAAAGGGGTGTCACCGGATTCAATCCATCCCTTGGTCAAGTAATAGGTACCAGGTACACTACGATATTGCTTCTGATATTCGGCTGCCGAGCCGAGAAAGATAGCAATGCAGTCATCTACCCGAGGGATGATTAAAGTACGGCTACCCGACCTTAATCCTACTACAGCCTGAGAGCAGAGGCCGTAACCTAATAGGATAGTCTCAATATCGGGAGCCGAGGAATTGATCGCATTCTGGAGTGCTATCCTCAATGACTTAGGGTCAGTATGGAGACCAAAGTCCAGAACTTCATAGCTCATGAGCGATGGTATAAAGGGTAACATTTCTTCAATAACCGTAGCACAAGCGATCAACTTGCAACGTTCAGGATTAATTTGCTCCATCCTTGTCCTGCCTCATTCCGTAGCTAGATGTTAGATGATTACACATACATTGTCAATTCGTTAGGATAGAATTACTACCAGAAAGCCTTAATGCAGTATTTGCCCTCATACTTTAACCGGTTAAGAGGAGTAGAGAACGTAGCAGCTCGGCAGGACAGTAGATGGTAACCCGTTAATCATGCCTATTTTAGTAAACGCAGGCATAATTTTACACCTACATCTGCCTTATCCACCCAATAATCGGCACCCGTGTACTGGGCTACCTCTTCACTAAGCTGGCTACCACCAATTATTATTGGAATCTGATACCCCTCTTGACGAAACAGTCTAATCGTCTCCCGCATTGAATCGTAAGCTTTCGTAATTAATCCGGATAACCCCAAAATGTCAGGTTGCAACTTTTTAGCCTGACGCAGAAATTCTTCCGGCGGTACATCTACACCCAGATCATAAACTGTCAACTTATAGCAACTCAGCAATAATTTAACGCTGTTCTTGCCCAAATCATGTATATCGCTTTCTACAGTACCCAGCAATATCTTACCGGAGCTAGCATCCGAAATGCGACTTTCCATAGCTGGCCGGATTAATTCCATAACCTCGTAAAAGATTTCCCCTCCCATAATCAGGCCAGATAGATAATATTTATGCTGAGCATAGCGTTCACCCACCCGCTGCAGACCCTTCTGGCAATTTGCGATAAGAGTTAGTGGATCGTCATTTTCAGTTAGGCGCTCTCGGATCAAGTTCAGAGCTAATTCTTCATTCAGATTAGCGATGGCTGATATCAGCTGAGACTGTGTTTTCATTCTACTCATACCTTACGCACCTCCTCATTATGAGCTCCGACTATCGTTGTAAAACGTAAGTTGGCTCCGGGACAGATAAACCACCCCCAGCTAACCGGTCGATCTTCAAAATCGTAAGATAGGTGTTCTAGATTGAAAGCGGCAGTAGCAACTTGTGCTTGTAGCAACTGAGCTTCTTCATCTTTTAATACCGTCGCCTCTATAGAAAGCATACTGCGTTTTATAGAGGAGTTATTTGTCCCCTCGAATAGGCCCTTGAGCGAAGTCACTTCTAATTCGGATTCAACTATGGGTAGTGAGGGGTCATATACAAGATATTCCCGATGATACATGATTGGTTTATTCTGTGATAATATCAGTCGGCGAATGAAAAGTATGCGTTGTCCTCTTTTTATAGCCATCTTGTGCGTGACTCTTCCTCTGGCTAATTTGATGGAAGCCTCCAGTATCTTAATCCTTATCCCTCTCTCATCTGAAAGTAGATTCTGTAATTGATCAAGGTTGAAGGTGGCAGCCCAAAATTGCATAGGCTTAATGAAGGTGCCCTGCCCCTGTTTAGTGATTACTACGCCTTGTTCGACAAGAATGTTGATTGCTCGGCGTATTGTCATGCGGCTAACACCGTGATGCTCACAGAGCTGGGATTCAGAAGGCAGTCGATCTCCAGACCGTAGTCTCCCCATTGCAATCTGCTCTTGCAGAATTCGCACCAACTGAGCATAACTTGGTTCATAAGAATTATGATCTACTTTACGCATTTGCCTCATATAATAACTTATAGATAGTAAAATTCGCTAGATATTTCGCATAAGGCATTGACAACTTATATATATAACTGTATAATGCCCGCTTGCGCCGAAAATCACAATGTCATGCGCACTATTAAACTCCAAATTAGCAGAAGAATAGCATAAAACTGAGCTCTTACAAAAATAATAAGCGGTGCCTAAAATTGAACGGAAAATCAGATTACCAGATTATTGTGACATATACCGAAAATTAACAGAATCTTAACATAATTAGCATATTATAAAGTTATATAAAGGTAAATAAAAATATGAAAGGAGGTGATGGGGCACAATTACACGACGGCAAGCTTATTTAAGGTAGCAGAACCAAATAATAAAATGAAAGGAGGGATGTGTATGGTTTGATGACGGAAAAAAGAAGTGATACAGTTTTAAAAATTTTAAGAAAAATAAGAAAGGAGGCGAAAAGATGAAAAAAAGAATACTTTTTATCTTGTTAGCGGTGGTGCTAGCTATCAGCGTGGGTCTTATCGGCTGTGCAGGCGAGCAAGAGGAGGAGGAGGAAGAGGAAATACCACCCGCACCAGATAGCATCGTTGTCGGTATGTCAAGAGACGTCGATGGCTTTTTTGAAATGGCGGCATTCGGACCAGCCTATAGAGCATATTTTGCCGAAATCAATGACGCAGGTGGGATACTTCTAAAGGAATATGGCGCTGACTATAGGGTGCCCATAGAGGTAGTGCTACGAGATGATAATGATGACCCTAGTCAATCGGCAGACAACATAGAGCTTTTGATAGACGTGGACGGTGTTGACTTCCTGTTTGGCGCCTGTGGTACCTCCCATATCTTCTCTCAAGCCCCTGTCGCCAATCTTAGGGAGTACGTACTAATGACCGCCGAGGGTGGTGCCACTGAACTGAAGACCTCGCTTCCCGGTATGCCCTACGTATTTGTCAACCTGAGTTTTTCAGACTGGTACCAGATACCGGTTCTGGCTAAGATACTGGCAGAAGCCCAGGAGGCAGATGAGCCTGGCGTGAGTGCGACGGCGTACATAGCCTATCTTGGTCTGCAGCACGGCGTAGAGTATAACAGCGTGGCCGAAACATACTTCGCCGCTGAGGGCATTGACATCGTTGGAAGCTCGAGCCATTCGCCTGCAACGACGGACTACACGGACATAATAATAGATGCTAAGGACCTTGACGTTGATATCTTTTGCGCTTTTAGCTATCCGGCGAATGTCTGGGGGATTACCCTAGAAGCAGTAGCTCAAGACTTTAATCCGAAGGCTTTTGTAGGCGGTCCGGGTGCCAACTTCGGGTTGTACGCTGACCCAGATACAAGTGGGCTTACTCTAGCAGAAGTAGAGGGAGTGATGAGCTTTACGGTTGCCGCTTGGGGCACGAGCGCCGCAATCGATGACGTATATAACAAAATCGCGACCCAGATAGAGCATGAAATTCTACCTCCGGAGCTTTGGGGGCTTGGCATAGGGCAAGGCTTCATAGATTACTGGGGCCATCCTCTCTACTGGGCGGAACTGCAGATATGGCAGCAAGCTATAGAGGAGGTTGGATACGTTAGCCAGGATGGGCTAAAGGATGCCCTTATTAGCAGGAGCGCGTCCGACCCGTTTGATACGATTTTGGGAGACACCTGGTACACCCAATTCGGGTCGGCTGGTGGTGGAATGCTGGCATATGAATGCCACACCGGTGAGATTGGCCAATGGATAGCCGGGTCATTCGAAACCATCGGCTATAGTGGAATTACTTCAGACTTGTCGAGGTACATAGTTACTGAAAACTACGTATATCCTAAGACAGCGTTCCCATAATAGGGGAAGTGGAGGATAAGGCTAGACATTAAGTAAGAAAGATTAGGAGTCTAGAATAGTAAGCAGGCTGTCTAGGAAGACCCATGAGAGGGAGTTACTCCCCGGGAGAGGTGTTTTCCTAGACAGCCTGCCCGTGTGTGATTAACTAATGTGTGATTACCTTAATAAGTTAGCACCGTGACTGAGACAATTCTAAAGATAGTCGTTTCCGGTTTGTTGAACGGCGGCATTTATGCCCTGATTGCTATGGGCTTGAGCCTGCAGTATGGCGTTGCCAAGGTGCTAAACATCGCTCATGGCGAATTTATTATGCTGGGGGCTCTCATCACCTGGACGCTCTATACCGGCTTTGGAATTAACCCACTGCTTTCCCTAGCTATCAGCGGCCCTCTTTTGTTCGTAATCGGTTTTGTCCTTCACAGGACTCTGTTCACAAGCCTTAAAAACAGGTCACCGTCACCGGCTGCTTTAGAGGGCAACTCTTTGCTAGTCGCTTTTGGGCTCATGTTCATCATCCAAAATATAGCCATACTAAGATGGTCTGCTCTGGGGAAGTCATATAAGTACCTGGACACTGTAGTTTGGGTGGCGGGAACGGCATTTCGTGTCAATCGCCTGGTAGCCCTGGCGGTTGCTGTAGGTGTAGGTGTGACTTTTTACCTCTTTTTGACCCGCTCCCGCCCGGGAAAAGCCATCAGGGCAGCGGCCCAAGACCCGGGGACGGCGGGACTCATGGGGATAAACATCAACCGGGTGCTGCCTTTATGCTTTGGGCTGGGTGCCTTCCTGGCTGGTCTGGCCGGCTTACTGATAAGCATGTGCTACACAGGTAGCACCCCTTTTATGGGGCTGAGCAATACCGTAATCGCCCTCATCGTGGTCGTCCTGGGTGGGCTGGGCAGTATCCCGGGCAGTTTTATCGGGGGGTTAATACTTGGTCTTATCGGCAGCATAGTTAGTAACTGGGACACCGCTTTAGTCCTGGTTGCTTTTTATGCAATCTTCATGATCCTGCTCCTGATAAGACCAGTAGGTATTTTCGGGAAGAAGTAAAAAATGGATATAACCAGATTTATACCTACAAATAGAAAGTTACTGTTGGTGGGGTTACTCATTTTAATCATCTTTTTAACTACCTTCCCCCTGTATAGTAAGGAATATTATATCCGCCTAATGGCCATCATCTTCATGTATATCGTCCTTGCGGTGAGCTGGGCTATGTTTTCCGGTCCCACCGGGTACATGTCACTGGCACCGGCGGCATTTTTTGGGGTCGGCGTATATACTGCAGCCCTCCTGTACCAACTAAAGGGGCCATTATTACCCCTGCCTGCCGTTATCGTTGTTGGGAGTCTCGCCAGCTTCATGCTTGCTTTTCTCACTGGCCTGGTAACTCTGAGGCTGAAGGGCATATATTTTGCCATCTTTACCTTCGGACTCGTTGTGTTCCTCAAAGAGCTTATCAATTACTTGGAGATTACTGTAAGTAAAGTAGGTGGTCGACATATTTCCTATGTAAGTAACACAACTGTTTTTTACATATTACTCGGCATTTGTGTGGCGACGTTGCTTACCGCCTATTTTATCAGACGCTCCAGATTGGGCTTAGCCATGCAGAGCATCGGCGGGAACGAAGAAGCGGCAGCTCACATGGGCGTCAATACAACCAGGGTGAAGATTCTCACTTTTGCCATCAGCGCCGTTTTCATGGGGGCAGCCGGGGCAACCACGGCGCCTCGCTTGGTATATGTTGACCCGGGTCTTGCCTTTAATGTGACTTATTCTTTCATACCAATTTTGATGGCTGTCTTTGGCGGCATGGGGACACTATATGGTCCGGTAATAGGTGCCGCTGTTTTTGCCTATACCGAAATAAGGCTAAGACAGCAGTATCCCTATTATTATATGCTCACTTGGGGTATTATACTGATAATCATTATCTTCTTCCTGCCCGCTGGACTGGCGGGACTGATACCAAAGTTACGGGATAGGCTGGGAGGACCGATATCAAAGCTGTGGAAAGGAGGTAAAGCGGAGGAACATGCACATACTTGAAGGCCACGGCGTAACCAAGCTTTTTGGGGGGTTAGCGGCGGTATCTAATGTTGACTTCCATGTTGACCAGGGCGAAATCGTGGGTCAGATTGGTCCCAATGGAGCTGGTAAGACAACACTGTTTAACTTAATATCTGCGGCTCTTCCTTTTAGCTCAGGGGAAATAAGATTTAAAGGCCAGAAGCTCAACGGCTTAAAGCCAAATCAAATCTGCCAGAAGGGAGTAGCCAGGACGTTTCAACAGACTAAAATTTTTGCCGATATGCCGGTTTTTCAGAATGTATTAGTGGGGGCGATGTTCGGCACGCCAACCCGTATTTCAGCAGCAGATGCCAACAGAGAAGCTAGCCAGAAATTAGAGTTTGTGGGGTTGTCAGCAATGAGCGCGACCCTTGTTAAAGACTTAACCCTGGTCAACCAGAAGCGAGTTGAAGTAGCCAGAGCACTAGCCACCAAGCCGGAACTGTTGTTGCTTGATGAGCTGATGGCCGGTCTAAACCCCGCAGAGGTAAGCGAGGCTATGGAGCTGGTACGAAAGATTCGGGATGAAGGAATTACCATTTTTATGGTTGAGCATGTCATGAAGGCCATCATGGGCATCTGTGGGCGGGTTATGGTGCTTCACCATGGTGAGAAGATTGCTGAAGGAACACCACAGGAGATTTCCTGCAATAAGCAAGTTATCGAGATATACCTTGGAGAGGAGGCTCATGCTGGAAGTTAGCAACCTGGATGTATTTTATGGTAAGTCTCACGCCTTACAGGACGTCTCCTTAAGAGTCAATGAGAGGGAAATAGTGGCTTTGGTGGGCGCTAATGGAGCTGGTAAAACGACACTGCTTAATACTATATCTGGTTTGCTCCGTCCAGCCTCGGGTAGTGTGGAGTTTCTTGGTCAGAGAATAGATAGGTTAGCACCTCATATCATCATGCAACTGGGTATTTCCCAGATACCCGAGGGCAGAAAGCTTTTTAGTGACATGACAGTGCGGGAAAACCTGGAGCTGGGGGCGTATACCTCTGCAGCCTGGAAGCGGAGGAAGGAGACACTTGAGCAAGTCTATAAAATCTTCCCGGTACTGAAAGAAAGAGGAGGGCAATCAGCCAGTAAGTTAAGCGGCGGTGAAGGGCAAATGGTAGCCATCGGTCGTGGCTTAATGTCCAGTCCCAGACTGTGCATGTTTGATGAGCCATCGTATGGTCTGGCACCGAAATTATTCTCGGAAGTTCTTGAGGTTATAAAGCACCTGCGTGAGGAAGGAATTACCATCTTGCTGATTGAGCAAAATGTTCGAAATACCCTTGAGACAGCCGACCGGGCATACGTGCTGGAAAACGGGCGGGTTGTCTTAGAGGGAAAAGGCGAAGACCTCCTGCAAAACGACCTGGTAAGAAGAGCCTATTTAGGACTGTAGTTTAAGCAATGTGATATGCGCCAAGAGTAGTGGCGAGGTTGTAAGATTTTCCCGTATAGAAATTCAAAAATCAAAGGCCAAAAATCAAACTGACAACTCAAAACGCAAACTTTTTGACCTTTGCTGCGTTATTTTGCGCTTCTATTTTTGCATTTTGAAAGGGTTGGGCAGGGTGAGAATCTATTGGGAGGAGCCTGATAAATCGAGACAAAATGCCTAAATTTAAACGGGAAATCGAAATTATATAGCATCTCTGGATAACAGGAGGCAACAATGAAAAATAAAAAGTTGCTCCTACCAGCCCTGCTTGCTATCGTTCTGGCCTTCAACCTGACTCTTCCTGCTTCGGTAGCGGAAGCTTCAGTAATCGTGCATTTGCCAGATGAGCATGCGATTATTTCAGCAGTAGATAGCCCCAGCCTTGCTTCCGCGATAGCACTGAATACGTATTCTGTTACGGGTCAAGGGCAAGTAACGCCCATGGTCGCCGCAGGCTACTATCACACAGTGGGGCTTAAGGCAGACGGCACCCTGGTCGCCGCGGGGAGCAACACCTACGGGCAGTGCGATATCGGCAGCTGGATGGACATCATCCAGATCGCCGCAGGCAGCCAACACACAGTGGGGCTTAAGGCTGACGGTACCGTGGTCGCCGTGGGTGACAACGCTGGCGGGAAATGCAACGTCGGCAACTGGACAGACATCATCCAAATCGCCGCAGGCTCCGACCACACGGTGGGAGTCAAGGCCGACGGCACTGTGGTCGCCGTGGGTGACAACTACGCCGAGCAGTGTGATGTGGGCAGCTGGAGGGGCATCCTGCAGGTCGCCGCAGGCTCTGACCACACGGTGGGGCTTAAGGTCAACGGCACCGTGGTCGCCGCCGGATTCAACATCGCCGGGCGTTGCAATGTCAGCGGCTGGAGGGATATCGTCCAGGTCGCCGCAGGCAACCAACACACGGTAGGGCTTAAGGCAGACGGCACCGTGGTCGCCGTGGGAGACAACAACTACGGACAGTGCGATGTCGGCGGCTGGACAGACATCATCGGGGTCGCCGCAGGCTATGGTCACACAGTAGGGCTTAAGGCCGACGGTACTGTGGTCGCCGTGGGAAGTAACCGCCACGGCCAGTGCGATGGCGATGACTGGATGGACATCATTCAGGTCGCCACAGGCGGCTGGCATACGCTGGGGCTGAAAACCGACGGCACCGTGGTCGCCGTGGGAGACAACTACTATGGGCATTGCGATGTCGACAACTGGAGAGACATCATCCAGGTCGCCACAGGCTGGGGACACACGGTGGGGCTGAAGGACAACGGCACCGTGGTCGCTGTTGGAGACGATTACTACGGGCAGTGCAATGTCAGTGGCTGGACGGACATCATCCAGGTCGCCGCAGGCTCCGACCACACGGTGGGGCTTAAGGACAACGGCACTGCGGTCGCCGCGGGAGATAACCAGTTCGGGCAGTGCAATGTCGGCAACTGGACGGATATCATCCAGGTCGCCGCAGGCATGTGGCACACGGTGGGGCTGAAGGCCGACGGCACCGTGGTCACTATGGGATACAACGACCACGGACAGTGCAACGTCGGCAACTGGACGGATATCACCCAGGTCGTCGCAGACGGCTGGCACACGGTGGGGCTGAAGACCGACGGCACCGTGGTCGCCATGGGAGACAACGACTATGGGCAGTGCAATGTTGGCAGCTGGACGGACATTATCCAGGTTGCCACAGGCTGGCTTCACACGGTGGGGCTGAAGGCCGACGGCACTGTGGTCGCCGTGGGAGACAACGATTATGGGCAGTGCAATGTCGGCGGCTGGACGGACATCATCCAAGTCGCCGCAGGCTTGAGACATACGGTGGGGCATAAAGCTGATGGCACCGTGGTCACCGTGGGAGACAACGACTACGGGCAGTGCAATGTCGGCGGCTGGACAGACACTATCCAGGTCATCGCAGGCAGTTATCACTCAGTCGGACTTAAAGCCGACGGCACCGTGGTCGCCGCAAGCCCTGAGATCGAGCTTGCCAAATGGAATCTGGGAGTTGTCGAGTATGCCCTTACCATCTCCAGCACCACTGGCGGTTCCATAACCACCCCTGACGAGGGGGCGTTCACCTGTAATGCCGGGGTGACGGTCCGCCTGGTTGCCGAGCCCGAGGAGGGCTACCGCTTTGTCAACTGGACTGGTGATGTGGACACCATCTTCGATGTCAGCGCCGCCACAACCATCATTACCATGGATGGCGACTACGCCATAACGGCCAATTTTGAGGAGATTCCACCAGTCAACTGGCCGCTAATTGGTGGGATTATAGCGGTAATGATGGTAACGGGACTGGCGATTTTCTTCGTGCGTAGAAGGAGAGCCGCCCGGACGAAAAGACAAGGCCGAAAGAGAGTTGCCCGGAAAAAAAGACACTGAATTGAGCTTTCCCCCCTTTACTTTCGTCACTGCGCTTCATTAGTCTCGCAATTACTTCTGTACAGCGATTTCTACAAAATGTCAGAAGCCAAGACATATGCCACTGCCCGGCTTTGGGATTGGAAAAATAATTACTGAGCCACACCCCTGAAGCTAAATTATAGTTAACCGCACAAATCATTACAATCCTCCCTCCCCTGGCGGGAGGGAGTTAGAGGGAGGGGGAAACCTCACATAGTTTACCTTCACCCTCACCCTCTCCCTCTCCCATCAAGGGAGAGGGATTTTATACGAAATTATTATGGGGAAGAATATACTTATACTTAACGTTATGTCTACTCGAAGAATTGACCCGTACAGAGGGAGGTGATAAAATTTAAACTGAAGTTAAAAAATAATGTAGGGCAGTCATTTATTCCCCACCCAAAGGAGGCGGCACAGGCGGCATATAAAACGGCGCTTTCCAAGAATCCCCAAAATCGAATGGAAAATCAGAAAATTGTGATTGTAACATATACCTAATTAACAGGATCTTAATATTTAAGTAGCATACTGATAAAGATATCAAGATAAATTAAGGGAAAGGAGGTGAGAGGAGCGCTTTTACTACAGGAAGCTTATCTAAGGCAGCAGAAACAAATTATAAATGAAAGGAGGGATGTGTATGGTTTGATGACCACAAGATGTGATATAGTTTTGAAAACTTTAAGAAAGGAGGAAAACCAGTGAAAAAAATACTTTTTATCTCATTAGCAGTGGTGCTAGCTCTCAGCTTGGGTCTCATCGGCTGTGGGGGCGAGCAAGAGGAAGAAGAAGAAGAAGAACCGCAGGCACCTGATTACATCTACATACTTGCCTCAAGGTCTGTCACTGGCCCTTTAAGTGTTTTTGAAGACACGGCAATGGGGCCAATCTATAAGTACTGGAACCATGTGGTCAATGACGTTAATGGCGGGATCTATGTAGAGGAATATGGCCAGACAATTCCCGTGTATATAGATGTAAGGGATGATGGCAGTGACATGGATACGATGACCAACTATTTGCACACAAATCTTGTTACGGAAAAGTACGTAGCTGCCATCGGGCCTTGTTGTACCCCATTCCTCGAAGCGGCCGGACCAATTGCCAGTCAATACAAAATTCCCCTTGTAGGAGCTGAGGGCGGTTGCACGACAGTCGCGGAGGAAATGGACCAGTATCCTTATATGTTCAGCAACCTGGCTTTCTCCAACTGGTACCAGGTGCCTACGCTCTGTGAGGTTTTGGACGAGTGGGCGGCTGAGGAGGACGATGGAGTCGTCGACGTGTACATCCTGTCCATTGACGACCTTTTTGGCGTCGAGTATACCGGCCAGTTTTATGAATTCTCCGAACCCTACGACACCATTAACGTCCTCGGCGAACAAAAGCACCCACCGTTTTCAACCGCAGAGGTGGTAGGACCCCACGTGGAGCTGGCTAAGGCAGCGGCAGCGGATGTCATTATTCTAAATACCTATCCACCTACCCCCTTCGATGCTGTCGGATACGCAATAGAGAATGGCATAAACTTCAAGGGCATCGTGACCGGGCCTGCGGCCTGTTACGAGGGTTGGTACCTGACGTTCGGTCCGAACTCGGTGGGAGTATGTGGCTATGGTGCCTGGAATGAGTACAGTTCGACGGCACTCGCCGACTTCGCTGCAGGCATGATTGATTACTACGAAGGCCGGGCAATAATGGACTGGTGGGGAGGTCACTACTACTATGCCGGGCTGCAGATGCTTGAGGAGGCTATCAAGGAAGCTGGAAGCCTTGACCCTCTAGAGGTAAGGGATGTACTGGCTACAGAGAAGCTCGACACGATAATGGGAGAGACCTGGTATACCACCTACGATGGCACCTTTCCAGTCGGGTCCAGCGGCGGTCTTCTGGCTATTGGCTGTCATGTGGGGGAGGTCGGTCAGTGGCAACACGTAACGGAGGCAAATAGCTGGCTTCCTGATGGAGCGACCGGCTCAGCTAGAGAGAAACCTTATGGGATAGGCGATGTTACAGAGTATATGATCTTTGAGGTCATCGGCCCCGAGGGTGATACAACGGCGGACTGGATCTATCCCAAGCCAGATTGGGTGAGTTAGCCCCATGGGAGACAGTAAAGCAGGAATCTAGATAGGAGTCTAGTAAAGTAGTAAGCAGGCTGTCTAGGAAGATTCACCTGGGGAGGTAGTTTATCCGAAGGGCATCTTTCTGGGCAGCCTGCTTGTGTGCGATTGCCAAGGAAAATAAGAATAAGACGCCAAGAATATGATTGGGTTTATTCCCAAGATAATCTTTAACGGTATACTGACGGGCGGCATCTATGCCCTGGTTGCCATGGGCTTCACCCTGCAGTATGGTGTTGCCCGAGTGTTGAACCTAGCTCACGGCGAGTTTATCATGTTCGCCGCTTTCTCCACCCTTTCCCTGTACGTTTTTTTTGGCATTAACCCGCTGCTTTCTCTGGCCATTGTCGCTCCTGGTTTCTGGATAATAGGTTTTCTACTTCATAGCAGTCTGTTCAGAAAACTTCTAAAGTCGTCACCATCACCAGGGGCCTTCGAGAGCAGTTCCCTGCTAGCCGCTTTTGGTCTGCTCTTCGTCATTCAAGCTACAGCCAAAATAATATGGCCTGGCTTACCGTGGCGGGTGACTTTTCTGGCATATCCCATCAAGATACTCGGAGTGCAAGTCATGGCAAATCAAGTAGTAGCTCTTTCATTTGCTATCGGAATAGCTTTAGCCTTTTACTTCTTCCTGATGCGTACCCGCATGGGAAAAGCCATCAGAGCCGCGGCCGAAGACCGGGCGACGGCTGGATTCATGGGGATAAACACTGACCGGGTGCTGGCTTTATGTTTTGGGCTTGGTGCTTCACTGGCCGGTTTCGCCGGTGTGCTTTACAGCACGTGCTACTCTGTTTCCACAAACATGGGCATGAACCATACCCTCATGGCTATGATAGTAGTCGTCCTAGGCGGGCTGGGCAGTGTCCCAGGCGCTTTCATTGGAGGTCTAATACTCGGTATTATCAGCGAGATACTGAATTGGACTCAGCCGCTATTTGCCATGCCTGTCTTTTATATCATATTCATAATATTGCTCCTGGTGAGGCCAACAGGTATTATGGGAAAGAGATGACATGAACATCGCCACGTTCGCTTCCAAAAGATTCTTGGTACCGGTGGTACTTGTTTTAATTGTAGTCCTGTTGGCTACAGCACCCCTCTACACCGCCCCAGGAACAATACCACTAATGACCACCATCATTATGTATATCATCCTGGCTGTGAGCTGGACTATGTTTTCCGGTCCGACTGGTTATATATCACTGGCATCGGCGGCCTTCTTCGGGTGCGGCATATATGTTTCGGCTCTCCTGTTTGAACGAGGGGCAGCATTATTACCACTGCCAGCGGTTATCATCATAGGTGGTCTAGTCGGTTTCTGTTTCGCCCTTATCGTTGGCTTAGCGACTCTGAGGCTGAGGGGCATATATTTTACCATGTTCAGCTTCGGACTTCTCGAGCTCGCCAGGCGGCTTATTCAGTATTATGAGTTTTATGTAACAGGCGTTCGCGGCAGATACGTTGGCAATGTAGATGTCAACACTGTCTACTTCATCATGCTCGCCATTCTTGTGGTGACGCTGCTTACCGTCTATTTCATCAGGCGTTCGAGATTAGGCTTAGCCATGCAGGGCATCGGTAAAAACGAGGAAGCGGCCGCTCACATGGGCGTCAATACAACTATGGTGAAGGTCCTCACCTTTGCCATCAGCGCCTTTTTCATGGGAGCCACCGGGGCCCTCGCGGCAACAAGATGGTTATATGTTGACCCTACAATCGCCTTTAATCTGAACTATAGTTTTTTGCCCCTTCTCATGGCTATCGTTGGGGGCGTGGGGCAGCCTTACGGTCCCGTCATAGGCGGGTTTGCTTTCGCCTACCTGAGGCATGTTCTGCAGAGTAGAACTCCCTATTATTTCATGCTCATTTTCGGTGCTATAATGATAGTGGTTATCTTATTCTTACCCGGAGGGCTGGCAAGCTTGATAGAAAGGTGGCGGTATAGACTGGAGGGACTTATGTCGAAGCTATGGAAAGGAGCCCAAGCAGAGTAATATGCCAATACTTGAGGGCCAAGATGTAACCAAGTATTTTGGGGGGTTAGCGGCGGTATCCCATGTTAACTTCCATATTGACCAGGGCGAAATCCTGGGGCTGATTGGCCCCAATGGAGCAGGTAAGACAACACTGTTTAATCTAATATCGGGAGCTATTCCTCTTAAATCAGGGGGAATAATATTTAAAGGCCAGAAGCTCAACGGCTTAAAGCCGCACCAAATCTGCAAGATGGGGGTGAGCAGGACGTTTCAAGAGACTAAAATTTTCACCGATATCTCGGTTTTTCAAAATGTATTAATGGGGGCGTTTTTCGGTACGCCAACCCGTATCTCAGGGGTAGATGCCGCCAAGGAAACTAGTCAGGCATTGGAGTCTGTCGGGCTGTCGGCAATGAGCGCGACTCCAGTTCAAGACTTGACCCTGGTCAACCAGAAACGGGTTGAAGTAGCCAGAGCACTAGCCACCAAGCCCGAGCTGTTATTGCTCGATGAGCTGATGGCCGGTCTAAACCCCACGGAGACAAGCGAGACTATGGAGCTGGTAACAAAGATTCGGGATACAGGGATTAGCATTTTCATGGTTGAGCATGTCATGAAGGCCATTATGGGCATATGTGAGCGGATTATGGTGCTCCATCATGGTGAGAAGATTGCTGAAGGAACATGCCAGGAGATTGCCGCCAATAAGACAGTTATCGAGGTATACCTGGGGGAGGAGGTTCATGCTGGAAGTTAGCAACCTGGATGTTTTTTATGGCAAGTCTCAAGCCCTGAGTGACATCTCTTTAAAAGTCAATGAGAAGGAAATAGTGGCTTTGGTGGGCGCTAATGGCGCCGGTAAAACGACATTGCTTAATACTATATCTGGCGCACTACGTCCAGCTTCAGGTAGTGTGGAGTTTCTTGGTAAGAGAATAGACAGGCTAGCACTTGATACGATTGTACAACTGGGTATTTCTCATATACCTGAGGGCAGAAAACTTTTTACTTCCATGACAGTGCGTGAAAACTTGGAACTGGGTGCATATACCTCTGAAGCCTGGAAACGGAAGGAAGAAACGATTGAAGAGGTCTATCAACTTTTCCCAGTGCTAAAAGAAAGAGCGAGGCAGTCAGCCAGTAAATTAAGTGGCGGTGAAGGGCAAATGGTAGCCATAGGGCGGGGCTTGATGTCCAGTCCCAGGCTGTGCATGTTTGATGAGCCGTCGTACGGTCTGGCACCGAGATTATTATCAGAAGTCCTCGGGGTCATAAAGCGCCTGCGTGAGCAGGGAATTACCATCCTGCTGGTTGAGCAGAATGTTCGACAGACTCTTGAGACAGCCGACAGGGCGTATGTACTGGAAAACGGGCGGATTGTCTTAGAGGGAAAAGGCGAAGACCTTCTACAAGACAACATGGTAAAGAAAGCCTATTTGGGAATGTAGCTTAAGCGGGGTGATATGCCGCTCTAGGGGGCTAATAAAAACGTGGTTGTCCAATTTATTGGGCAGCAATTTAAAGGAACAGTAAAGAGATGAATCTCAAGTACCAAATGCCGAATCCCAAATAATACCAAATAACCAAAATTCAAATGGCCCAGACGGTTTTGAATTTGGAACTTAGAATTTGATTAGGATTTGGTGCTTGAAATTTAGGATTTTAAAATAAGTTTTTAAAAAAGGAGGGAAGGTATGGCACGAGGTTATATGGGAAAGGTTCTGTTTGTGGACCTTTCCAAAAAGGAGCTAAAGGATGAGGCGCTCGACGAAAAGCTTTGCCGCCAGTTCATTGGAGGCTATGGCATCGGCGCCAGAATCCTCTTCAGCCGACAAAAGGCTGGGGTTGACCCATTGGGACCAGATAATACCTTTGGCATCCTTAGCGGCCCGTTTAGCGGTACCCCGGCGCTTTCGGGGACAAGATACACTGTGGTGGGGAAATCACCGCTGACCGGGGGCTGGGGTGACGCCAATTCCGGTGGTTACTTCGGTGCTTTCCTGAAGTTCGCCGGCTACGATGCCCTGTTCTTCACCGGCATATCAGAAAAGCCAGTCTACCTCTTTATCAATAATGGTAAGGCGGAGTTGAGAGATGCCGCCCACCTGTGGGGGAAGGACACTTGCCAGACCGAAGAAATACTCAAATCAGAACTGGGCAAGGATGTGGAGGTAGCTTGCATTGGCCCATCAGGTGAGAAGGGCTCTCTTATCTCAGCGGTTATAAACCGGAGCCGGACTGCCGCTCGTTCCGGTCTGGGTGCCGTGATGGGCTCCAAGAAGCTTAAGGCAGTGGCGGTGAAGGGCAACATGAAGGTTCCTCTAGCCGATGAAGAAAAAACTAAGGAATTAAGAAAAAAGTGGCAGGCTGAACTGGGAGGGCATATTGTCTGGTTGAAGCCGTTCGGCACGCCTTTCCTTGTTGATATCGGCGTTCAGACTGGCGACTCGCCGGTCAAAAACTGGGCAGGAGTAGGGGTTATTGACTTTCCAGATTTTCAACCCTTAGCGAAAGAGGCTGTGGTTGCGCGTATGTCGAAGAAGTATGCCTGTTACCAGTGCCCCATCGCATGTGGCGGGTACATGAAGGCCGGAACCGGGGAGTATAAATATGCAGCCGGTTCCCGGAGACCGGAATATGAAACGATTGCCATGTTCGGTACCAATTGCCTCAATAACAACCTGGAATCAATAACCAAGGCCAATGATATTTGCGACCGCTGGGGGATTGACACCATCTCGGCCGGGTCTGCCATCGCCCTGGCTATTGAATGCTTTGAGAAGGGGCTTATTACCAAGAAAGACACCGATGGCATCGAAATGACCTGGGGCAACCATAAATCTATCGTGGCCATGACCGAAAAAATAGCTAAGAGGGAAGGTTTCGGTGCCGTGTTAGCCGATGGAGTAAAAGTGGCGGCGGAGAAGATTGGCAGGGGCGCCGACGAATACGCCATACATGTTGGGGGGCAGGAGCTTCCGGCACATGACCCGAAGCATGCGTTTTACTTTGCCACCAGCTACCGGCTGGACCCCACTCCAGGTCGTCATTTTGTGGGCTCAGAGTTGTCAGACGCACCCGCATATCCTTCGGGACTGCTGCCCAAATTCGACTTAAAGTCCTTTGCCGGCCGGGGAGAAGCGCGCAAGAGGGGCAGCAATTTCCACCAGGCCGTGGTTTGTACCGGGACGTGCCTATTCGTGTTCTGGGCTTTTCCCAATGTTGACCCTATTGCTGACTTCATGAGAGCGGTTACCGGCTGGGAAATAACCAACGACGAATTGCTTAAGACAGGGGAGAGAATTTCCAACCTCCGGCAGGCTTTCAATATTCGAGAGGGATTGAACCCGCTAAATTTCAAAGTCCCCGACAGGGTACTGGGCAAGCCACCACTGAAAGAAGGACCCGTGGCCGGAGTAACCGTTGATGAGGATACCATGATAAAAGAGTACCTGACGGCCATGGATTGGGACCTCAAGACAGCCAAGCCCAGTAAAAAGAAGCTGCTGCAACTGGGGCTGGCCGACGTGGCTAAGGAATTCTGGCCTTAACAGGACAACTCAGACACGAATTCGTGCTGCAATATCGGCTGCTTAAATTAGAGCAGACGGAAGGCTCCCGTTACCTATAGCATTACAGTTCCACCATCAACATAGATGATCTGTCCCGAGACCATATCTGCGGCGGCTGAGGCTAAAAACACTACTGCCCCTACCGGGTCAGTCGGCTGCAAACGTTCGTGAATTGACTGTTCCCCAGTGGCAATCTCAAAGACCTTATCGCTATCCTTCTGGGCTAAGCTAGCCTCGGTAGTCACGTATCCCGGGGCAACAGCGTTGACGCTAATACCGGAGGGACCCAGAGCTCTAGCCAGCGCATGAGTTATTACGCCAACCGCTGCTTTGGTACAGGCATATGGCAAATAGAGCTGAGCCGCGGGGACTCTGTCAACAATGGATGCCATATTGATAATCTTACCCTTTTTTTGCTTTACCATCAGGGGAACTATAGCCTTACAGACGAGCCATGTCCCTCTCGCATTCACATCAAACATTTGATCCCACTCCTTCACCGTCCAGACATCCCAGGGCCGGGGATCGACTGCATACCATATGGCGGCATTATTGACGAGGATATCGACCCTGCCATACTGTCGGATAACCTCATCTGCCATCTTCTTGGTATCCTCTTGTTTAGAAATATCAGCCTCCATGGCAACTGCTTTCCCACCCTTAGCTCTTATTTCTTGAGCAACGCTTTCAACTCCCTTCAAGTTGATGTCAGGCAAGAACAATTTGGCCCCTTCCTTAGCAAACTCCAAGGCAAAGGCCTTCCCCATACCACGACCCGCTCCGGTTATAATAGCCACTTTGTCCTTCAGTACTCTTGACATGTCTCCCTCCTTATTGATTCTCGGTAAATAGCTTTGAATTGGCTATATTTTATGTGATTCGAACTGAAGAACTCAAGCTTTCCCCTGCGGGCTGCCCGCGTAACCTTTGACATTTGCTGTTTCAAATCTATCCACGGTCACTCCTTTATGCTCGATGTCAACGGCTTCGCGGTATGGGGCAACAGTGAGTGCCTAAACTAGAGCAGACGGGGGCTTCAGTTGCCTATAACATCAAGTGCCCACCATTTACCATGATAAGTTGCCCGGTGATTAAATCCGAGTCTGCTGAGGCGAGAAATACCGCAGCCCCCACTACATCTTCTGCCTCTACACGCCGTTTTATCATTTGGGCGGCAACAACACTTTCGAATAATTTTTCGCCACCCTCTCTATCTAAACCAGCTTCGGTAGCCGCTAATCCCGGGGCAATAGCATTCACATTTATACCCGAAGGGCCTAAAGCAGCAGCTAAAGCATGGGTCAACGAGTAAATTGCTGCTTTGGTTAAAGCATAAGGTACAAACAAGTGGGAATCCGGGGATTTGAAAACATCAGAGCCAATATTGATAATCTTACCCTTTTTCTGCTTTATCATCAGGGGGGCTATCGCCTTAGAGACCAGCCAATTCCCTCGGACATTCACCGTAAACATCAGGTCCCATTCCTCTACCGTCCAGGCATCCCAGGGCTTGGCATTGACTCCATACCATATGGCAGCATTATTGACGAGGATATCGACCCGGCCATACTGCTGCATAACTTTCTCCGCTATCTTTTTACCAGCATCTTCGTGCGAGATATCAGCCTCCATGATTGCTACCTCCCCACCTTTTGCCTTTACCTCATTAACCGTGCCCTGAGCCCGTTCCAGATTAGTAGTAGTTAATAGTAGTTTGGCTCCTTCCTCGGCAAACCTCAAAGCGAAAGCCTTCCCAAAACCGCGGCTAGACCCGGTTATAATGGCTACTTTGTCCTTTAATACTCCTGACATATCTCCCTCCTTTTAATTTCTCAATCTGTCCATAGTAAAGCGCTCAATCTCGTATAAACATCCTCTCCCTTGATGGGAGAGGATTAAGGTGAGGGTGAAAGCCCCCCTCCCTCTAACTCCCTCCCACCAGGGGAGGGAGACTTATAAGAAGTTTTGCAATTGACTATATTCTATGTCATTGGGGCTGAAGAACTCAAGCTTTAACTTCCGGGCTGCCCACATAACCTTTTACATTCCCTTTTTCAAATTCGTCCAGGATGATTTCCACAGCCCACATAGCCGTTTGCATAATAGTACAGCCTTTTGTCACTGCCAGGAAGTCCTGACTCATGTCATCACGTGTCAAATCCCACGCTTTTCCGAAAAATTTCCTCTGGACATCCTTGCAGAGCAGGGAATTATATTCCTGGTAATACTTATTCAGCAAATCATTCCGAACGATAGCACAATTCTCACGGAAACCGGCCTCATCGAACGTCTCTTGTTGAATTCCTAAAGCCAAACCAATCGCTAAAGCACCGCTTGCTACGGCGGCACAGGTACCATCTCCAGTTAAGCCAACACCACCAGTGAGAACACATGTCCCCGAAAAAAGCCTGTCCTCCATGTCCTTGGGGATAATTTCCAAGTCTCCCCATCTCAGAGCATCAACTATTGCCAGAAACGTACACTGTCCGCAGCCTTTGTATTTTGCTTCATATTGTATAGCCAGTTCGTTTGATTTCTGGATAATCTCGTCCTTGGTCTTTGTGAGCTTGACCATAATTATCCTGCCTCCATTTCAATTAAAATTATACGCATTGTATCATAAATAAACGGCTTCCTGCCAACTTGTGTCGCTTTGCGACGGTATATAGAAATTCTTCTCTGCCCTTGCTATAATGTCTTTTCAAGTAATATTAATGCTAGCGGACTATAGAGTCCAATACAGCTCAAGGAGGGAAGGTAACGATGGCTCAAGACCTAGTTAACACGTTAGCTGATTTGAAGGAACAAGAGGCTATTGAGATTGTAAAAGACAGGCTGGATGCCGGCGAAGACCCGCTCAAAATTCTGGAGGATGCCAGAAAAGGCATGGAAATCGTGGGCAATCGCTTTGCCAGCAGCGAGTACTTCATACCCGACCTGGTGTATTCCGGTGAAATACTTAAAGAGGTAACCGAGCTGGTCAAACCCAAGATCACCAAGGCGGCGGAGAGCAAGAAGCTGGGCAAGATTGTCTTCGGCACTGTTGCCGGGGATATCCATGACATCGGCAAGGACATCGTCGTCTTCATGCTCGATGTCAATGGCTTTGAAGTTCATGACCTGGGCGTTGACGTGCCGGTGCAGAAATTCGTGGATAAAATAAAGGAAACCGGTGCCCCTATCGTCGGCTTGAGCGGATTCCTGACGCTAGCTTTTGATTCCATGAAAGAAACTGTGGAAGCGCTAAAAGCCGCCGGCTTAAGAGACAAGGTAAAGGTCATGATTGGCGGCGGACAGATTACTGAAGAGGTAAGAAAGTATACCGGCGCTGATGCCTACGGCAAAGATGCTATGACAGGGATTAGTCTGGCCAAAAAATGGGTCGGCGCTAAGTGATAATCCTCAAATAATGTGGAGGTAACAAAAATGGAAAAGAAATGGGAAGAGATGACACCGGATGAAAAGCAGGAAGCACGGTTTCAAAAATGGATGTCACCGGAGGGTGTGGAGTTTAAAAGCCCTGAAGCCGAAAGGTTATACAAGGAAAGAGCCACCAGGATAAAGGATGCCTTACAACTCAAGAAAAAGCCGGACAGGGTGCCGGTGTTGCTGATACCCAGCTTTTTCCCCGCTTTTTATTCTGGACTGACCCCTCGTGACGTCATGTATGACTACGAAAAAGCCAACACTGCCTGGAAAAAATTCTATGTTGACTTTCAACCGGACGCGCACTTCGGCTGCGTGGCGCCCGGGCCGGGGAGGTTCTTTGATATTCTTGACTACAAGCTATACAAGTGGCCGGGGCATGGTGTCCCTAGTGACACCACCTACCAGTGCAACGAAGGCGAATATATGAAGGCCGATGAATATGATGCCTTTTTACAGGACCCGACGCATTTCTTCAACACCACCGTTATGCCGCGCATATTCGGAGCCTTGGAACCCTTCAAGCAGCTCCCTAACGTCACTACAATAAACGAAATGTATGGAACCGGCATTATTTTTTACCCCTATGGTCTGCCCGATGTCCAGAATGCCTTCAAAGCCCTTCTGGAGGCTGGTAGCGAAACCATGAAATGGCTAGGATATTTCATGGCCTTTGAGAAAGAGATGCCGGCGTTAGGATTTCCCTCAGGCCAAGCCGGCTATACTAAAGCACCTTATGACATACTCGGTGACACCCTCAGGGGCACCCGGGGGATAATGGCTGATATGTACCGCCAACCAGAAAAGCTCATCGAAGCCATGGATAAAATGACGCCATTTTGGATTCAGAAAGGCATAATCGAGTCAAACATGAACTCGAATCCTTTGATATTCTTACCTCTGCATAAGGGCGCCGACGGTTTTATGTCTGACGAGCAGTACAAGAAATTCTACTGGCCCTATCTAAAAAAGATACTCCTGGGCTTGATTGATGAGGGAGTGGTACCGTTTCTCTGGGCTGAGGGGGGCTCTAACTCGAGACTGGAAGTTATCCAAGACCTACCTAAAGGTAAGACCGCTTGGTTGTTCGACACAGTGGATATGATTAAAGCCAAAGAAATACTGGGTGACGTTGCCTGCGTAGTCGGCAATATGCCTATGGATTTGTTGACCCTTGGTACGCCGCAGCAGGTGAAAGACTACGTCAAGAAACTTATTGATAATTGTGGCAAAGGCGGCGGCTACATCGTGGCTAATGGGGCGTTCTTTGATGATGTAAATCCGGAGAACGTCAGGACTATGGTAGAGTTTACCAAGGAATACGGCGTATATAAATAGATACCCAACGGGCTGGGATGGTAACATAAGGGTAGAGCAGAGGCTGGGCTATGCCGGTAATCCGCAATATTCCCCTGAGCTTGAAGACCAAGGAGGTGCTACGGCGGCAGGGACTGGGGGGAGGAGCTAAAGTCAGGCCGGAGATAAAAATTTTAATTCGGGAACTGCTCGCTAGCCTCAAGAGGACTTGCCTGCTGGAGCCAGCGGTGGCCTATGAATACTATACGATAAGCAGTATGAACAGCAGCCAGATATCGTTGGAGGGGGATAAAGCGATACATGGCCCATTAATACCAGCAATCTTCCCCGAGGCGAAGGAGCTTGCCGTTCTCCTCTGTACCATCGGCCCCAGGCTGGAAAAACAGGTAACAGACTACAGTAAGAGCGGCAAGACTATGCGGGGAATGATTCTGGACGGTATTGGCAGCGCCGCCGTGGACATGCTGGCTCCGGAAGTCCTCAGACGTCTCGCCAACGAGGCCTCGTCTCGGGGTTATGAGATAAGCAGCCCGATTAACCCGGGTATGCCTGGTTTTACCCTGACCGAGCAGTGGAACCTGCTGAGACTGGTCAACGCAGATGAAATCGGAGTGAGATTGACCGCTTCGGGAGTTCTGGTCCCTCGCAAATCGACTTCTATGGTCATTGGCATCGGTCCTAAGATGACAAGGTGGACACAGGCTGAAGTCTGTGCCCGCTGCAGCCTCAGGGAAACCTGCCACTACAAAGTAACAAAATAGGAAGAGAATGACTGCTTTCACCATTGATTTTGAGCCGGTAGGTCGAAGAGGGGAGTGTCAAAAGAATGAGTCTCTTCTAGCCTGCGCTCGCCAGCTCGGCGTCGGTATCAGCAGTATATGCGGGGGCGAGGGAATATGCCACTCATGCAAGGTGCAAATTCTAAGTGGCACTGTCTCCAAACTAACACCCAACGAACACGAAGCATTTACCTCGCAAGAACTGAAGGATGGATGGCGTCTAGCCTGTCAGGCCTATCCCACCAGCAACTGCAAAATAGCTGTGCCCGCCGAGTCCATGACTACCCCACAGCGAGTCCAGGTGGAGGGGCTGGAGGTAAAAGTCCACCCTGAGCCGCCGCTCCGAGCCTATCGCCTGCAGCTGGCTGCCCCCTCACTAGAAACCCCCCAGGCTGATGCCGACCGCCTGCTCGAGACACTAAACCAGCAGCACAAGCTGAGATGCACCAAGATTGATATTGGTGCCCTGCGCACCATCTCTGACCAGCTGCGGTCCTGGAAGTGGAAAAACCAGGCTGTAGTCCGTAACGCCGAGGTGATAGCCATTCTCCCTCCAAAAAGCCGCCAGCTGGGGCTAGCCATAGACCTGGGCACCACCAAGGTTGCCGGCTACCTGGTTGACCTGAGCAACGGGCAGACCCTAGCCGCAAAAGGGATAATGAATCCCCAGATTAGATATGGAGAAGACATCATCAGCCGTATTACCAGGGTGGTAAAGTCACCAGATGAGGGTGTGCAGTTACAGAAGCTAGCGGTTGACGCCATCAACGAGCTGAGCACCGACCTTTGTGCTGAGGCTGGTGCCAAACCTGAGGAAATTTTGGAGGTGCTAGTGGTGGGTAATACCGCCATGCACCACCTTTTCCTCCGTCTGCCGGTAAAACAGCTTGTATTTTCTCCCTTCGTGCCTGCCGTCAACCGGGCATTAGAGGTCAAGGCCGGCGAATTGGGGCTAAATATCCTCCCTGGGGCATGTGTATACCTGCTGCCCAACATCGCCGGCTTCGTTGGCGCCGACCATGTCTCCATGTTGCTGGCAACAGACGCCTGGCAAGCGGAAGAACCAACGGTGGCTCTGGACATCGGGACTAACACCGAGGTCTCTCTAATCTACAAAGGGAATATAGCCACTACCTCCTGCGCCTCCGGACCTGCCTTTGAAGGCGGTCATATCAAGTACGGCATGCGAGCAGCCACGGGAGCTATTGAACGCCTGCGCATAGATGGCGGTAAAATCCAGTACCAGACCATCGACGGGGCGTCGCCGGTCGGCATCTGCGGGTCGGGCATACTTGATGCATTAGCCCAGCTTTATCTGGCTAAAATCATTGATGAGGGTGGCAGGATAATAGACAATCAACCTCGCGTTCGCACCTACAAGGGACAGCGTGAGTTTATATTAGTCAGCAAAGAGGAGCGGAAAGGAAAGCCAGCCATCACCATCACCCAGACTGACATACGAGAACTGCAGCTGGCTAAAGCAGCTATTCGTACCGGTATCCAGGTGCTTCTGGAAACAAGCGGCTGCTCTGAAGACGATATCAAGCAGGTGATAATTGCCGGAGCCTTTGGCACCTACATCGATGTAGCCAGTGCCGTGGCAATTGGCATGCTGCCACCACTGCCCCTAAACCGATTCCGGCAGGTGGGCAACGCCGCCGGCATGGGAGCCAAGCTGGCTCTGATTTCCCTTAAATCTCGGACTCAGGCAGAGGCTGTCGCCTCCAAGGTCAGTTATATTGAACTAGCAAGCGCCCCTAAATTTGAGCAGGTCTTCGTCCAGACAAGCTACCTGGGACGATACCGGATTATAGACGGCAAGAGGGAGGAAATCGACTGATGGAAACCAAAGTGTCAAGCCCAAGCAAGGAAGTAATCATTGGTGATAACCAGCCCACAGTGCTTATCGGCGAGCGTATCAATCCCACGGGCAAGAAAAAGCTAGCTGAGGCTCTCAAGGCCGGCGACCTGGAGATTGTGCGCAAAGAGGCGCTGTCCCAAACACAAGCCGGGGTGGATATTATCGATGTTAACGTGGGGGTATTTGGCATCGATGAGGCAGCCATGCTGCCCAAGGCAGTGCAGGCAGTGATGGAAACCGTAGATACACCCCTATGCATAGATAGTTCTAACCCCGATGCCATGGAAGCGGCACTCAAGGTCTACAAGGGTAAGCCGCTGGTTAACTCAGTTACCGGTGAAGAGCACTCCCTGAAAAGGATCCTGCCCCTAATCAAGAAATACGGGGCTGCCGTCATCGGTCTGGTGCAGGATGACGAGGGTATCCCTAAAGACACTGAGCGAAGGGTGCGGATCGCCCATAAGCTAGTGGAAAAAGTCGAGGCGGCAGGTATACCCCGTGAGGACTTAGTCATTGATTGCCTTGCTTTCGCAGTTGGAGCTGAACCTGACTCCGGAGTAGAAGTCATAGAAGCCATCCGGCGGATTAAAGCCGAACTGGGAGTCAACATGACAATGGGCGCCAGCAATGTATCTTTTGGCTTGCCTGACCGAGAACTGCTCAATAACGCCTTCGTCGTAATGGCTACTGCCGCCGGCGCCACCTGCCTCATTGTGGATGCGGCTAAGGTACGCTCAATTATCTTAGCCGCCGACCTCGTGCTCGGTCGTGACAAGCGCGCCCGACGCTATATCGAAGCGTATCGGCAGCGCCCGAAGCAGTAGAAACAATAAGAAATAAATGACAAGGAGGAAAGGATGCCAACAAGGAATATCCTAAGCGAGCTAAGCCAATACAAAATAGGCACTTTCGCCCACATCATCCACAGACACGCACTCCTATATCCAGACAAGGAAGCTTTCGTGTATGGATCCGAAAGGATAACCTTCTCCGAGTTTAATGCCAGAGTAAATAGCCTGATACACGCCTTGCAGACAATGGGGGTCAAGAAGGGGAATGTAATTGGTATCTTATCCTGGAATTGCCTCGGGTACATTGAATTCTACGGGGCAGCGATGAAGGGAGGATTCATTGCATCGCCGTTTAATCCCAGGTTGAGAGAACAGGAGCTTGAGTACATCATCAATTATTCGGAAGCCAATAGCCTCTTCGTGGGACCTGAATTAATGGAGATGGCTAATCAGCTGCGACCGCACCTGCCCAAGGTTAAGAACTTCATTTCTTTGGAGGCTTCCGCTCCCGATATGATATATCACCGTGACCTGCTGACCAGTTATTCCGAGGCAGAACCTGATGTTCAGGTGGACGAGGACGACGTGGCCAGCATAATTTACACTAGTGGCACTACCGGCGTGCCCCGTGGTGCTTTGTATACCCAACGTTGCTTCATCGACGACAGTCAGACTCTGGTCATGGATATGGGTCTATACCCGGGGCACAGGCGTGTTCAAATAACCCCTCTCTTCCATATTGCGGGGAATACCCATTTCCGGAGTTCCTTGTATATCGGGGGATGCAATATTATCATGAAATTCTTCGACCCCACAGCAACACTACAGATTATCCACGATGAGCGGGCCACCCATATGGACCTTGTGCCGACCCACCTGGTGGCGATGCTTAACCTACCTGACCTCAATAATTATGATATGAGTTCTATGAAGCTCCTGTGGTACGGAGCCTCACCCATGCCTTTGGAGGTGCTAAAGAAAGGGATGCAGGTTTTTGGTCCCATTTTCGCCCAAGGATACGGGCAGAGTGAAACTGGTCCGGCCATATCTCACCTGTCAAAAGAGGACCACAATGTCCTGGATAGACCTGAGAAGGAACAGAGAAAACTCACGTCAGCGGGCAGACCAGATATCGGGGTGCAGGTCAGAATTGTGGATGCTGAGGGTAACGATGTCGAGCCCCGTGAAGTGGGCGAGATAATAGTAAGAAGCAAGCACATTATGGTTGAATACTGGCACAAGCCCGAGGAAACCAAGGAAACCCTTATCAATGGCTGGGTCCATACCGGGGATATGGGCTATTACGATGATGAAGGTTATATCTACATTGCAGACCGAAAAAAGGACATGATTATTTCCGGTGGGGAAAATGTCTATCCCAGGGAAGTAGAAGAGGTTCTCTACCAGCATCCCGCGGTTCTGGAGGCGGCTGTCATCGGTATCCCTGACCCATACTGGGTAGAAAAGGTTCACGCTGTAGTAGAAACGAGGAAGGGAGTAAGCACTACCGCAGAAGAGATCATCACCTTCTGCAAAAAGCACATAGCAGGTTATAAGGTACCGAAGGATATCGAATTTGTCGATTCCCTGCCCAAGAACCCGGCCGGCAAGATTTTGAAGAAAGAGTTGAGGGAGAAGTACTGGAAGAAAGTATAAGCGAGAAAGGTTTAAGACCCTGACACTGCGTCAGGGGAGACTTTCATACACAGGAAAGGTGTTTCAGTTTTCAAATGCTGGATAATCGGAGGCAGCAATGAAAAATAAAAGTATGCTCTTACCAGCCCTACTCGCTATCGTTCTGGTCTTCGGCCTTATTCTCCCCGCTGGGGTAGCGGGAGCTTCAGCGACCGGGCATTTGTCAGATGACTATGCGATTACTCATTCGGAGGTAGATAGCCCCAGCACTGCTTCCACAATGGCACTGAACACACCTCAAGGACAAGCAGCGCCCATGGTCGCCGCAGGCTATGCTCACACAGTGGGGCTTAAGGCTGACGGCACCGTGGTCGCCCTAGGAGAAAACACCCTCGGGCAGAGCGATGTCGACGACTGGACAGACATCGTCCAGGTCGCCGCAGACGGCCAACACACAGTGGGGCTTAAGGCTGACGGCACCGTGGTCGCTGTAGGAGACATCGCCTACGGTAAGCTCAATGTCAGCAGCTGGACGGACATCATCTGGGTCGCCGCAGGCTCTGACCACACGGTGGGAGTTAAGTCCGACGGCACAGCGGTCGCCGTTGGAGACAACGACGTTGGGCGGTGTGATGTCGGCGGCTGGACAGACATCGTCCAGGTCGCCGCAGGTTATGGTCACACAGTAGGGCTTAAGTCCGATGGCACTGTAGTCGCCGTGGGATACAAAGGCGTCGGGCAGAGCGATGTCGACGACTGGACAGACATCGTCCAGGTCGCCGCCGGCAGCTATCACACGGTGGGGCTTAAAGCCGACGGCACCATGGTCGCCGTGGGATCCAACGCCTATGGGCAGTGCGATATCAGCGGCTGGACGGACATCATCCAACTCGCCGCAGGCTATGACCACACGGTGGGGCTTAAGAGCGACGGCACCATTGTTGCCGAGGGGAGGAACTACGACGGGCAGTGCGATGTCGGCGGCTGGACGGACATCATCCAGGTCGCCGCAGGCGGCTGGCACACGGTGGGGCTTAATGCCCACGGCACCGTGCTTGCCGTGGGGAGGAGCCACTACGGGCAGGGCGATGTCGACGGCTGGACGGACATCGCCGGGGTCGCCACAGGCTATGCGCACACGGTGGGGCTTAAGAGCGACGGCACCGTGATTGCCGTTGGGAATAACTACCATGGGCAGTGCAACGTCGGCGGCTGGACGGACATCGTCCAGGTCGCCGCAGGCTTTAGGCAGCACACGGTGGGGCTTAAGAACGACGGCACCGTAGTCGCCGTGGGAGACAACGCCTCCGGGCAGTGCAATGTCGCCAACTGGACAGACATCATCCAGGTCACTGCAGGCTACAGTCACACGGTGGGGCTTAGGAACAACGGCACCGTGATCGCCGTGGGAGACAACTCCTACGGACAATGCTATGTCGACGACTGGACGGACATCGTCGGGGTCGCCACAGGCTATGCGCACACGGTGGGGCTTAAGGCTGATGGCACCGCGGTCGCCGTGGGTCGGACCAACGAGAGGCAGTGCAACGTCAACGGCTGGACAGATATCATCGGTACCACCGCGAGCGTGGGTCACACGGTGGGGCTCAAGGCCGACGGCACCGCCGTCGCCGCGGGAAACAACGCCTCCAGGCAGTGCGATGTCGGCGGCTGGACAGACATTGTCCAAGTCGCCGCAGGCAGCTATCAAACAGTGGGGCTTAAAGCCGACGGCACCGTGGTCGCCGCGGGAGGCGACGCTGGTGGGCAGTACGTCATCAATAGCTGGACAGACATCACCCAAATCGCCGTAGGCAGCTATCACACGGTGGGACTTAAAGCCAACGGCACCGTAGTCGCCGCAGGCCCTGATATCGAGCTCGCCAAGTGGAATCTGGGAGTTGTCGAGTATACCCTTACTATCTCCAGCACCCCTGACGGTTCCGTAACCACCCCTGGCGAGGGTGTATTCACCTATAATGCCGGGGTGACGGTCCGCCTGGTTGCCGAGCCCGAGGAGGGCTACCGCTTTGTCAACTGGACTGGTGATGTGGACACCATCTTCGATGTCAGCGCCGCCACAACCATCATTACCATGGATGGCGACTATGCCATAACGGCCAATTTTGAGGAGATTCCACCAGTCAACTGGCCGCTAATTGGCGGGATTATAGCAGCAGCGGTGGTGGCAGTGGGACTGGCAATTTTCTTCGTGCGTAGGAGAAGAGCCGCCCGGACAAAAAGACAAGGCCGAAAGAGAGCCGCCCGGAAAAAAAGACGCTGAATTGAGCTTTTCCCCTTTACCTTTACCACTACACTTCATCAGCCGCGCAGTATACTCTGCCTTGGAGCTATGCCTAATAACATAGGATGCAGCATAATTATAATCAAAAATGCCCCTGGGGCGACTCGAACGCCCGACACGCGGTTTAGGAAACCGCTGCTCTATCCAACTGAGCTACAGGGGCATGGTGGAGATAGGGGGATTCGAACCCCCGACCTCTGCGATGCGAACGCAGCGCTCTCCCAACTGAGCTATATCCCCAAATTCAATTGTAGCAATGCGCCAAACTGTGGGTCAAGTCAACTGCTCCTTGCCCTTGCCTGATAACACTGCTATACTGAGCGAAAGCTATGAACTATGAAATCGTCATCGGCCTGGAGGTTCATACTCAGTTATTAACCAAGAGCAAGATGTTCTGTAGCTGTAGCACCGATTATGTCAATGCCCATCCTAATACCCACGTCTGCCCCGTCTGTCTGGGCATGCCCGGCGTCCTCCCTGTAATCAATGAAAAAGCAATAGAATATACAGTGATGACTGCCCTGGCTTTAAATTGCACCATCCCCGAATATACCAAATTCGACCGTAAGAACTACTTTTACCCTGACTTGATGAAAGGTTACCAGATTTCCCAGTACGATGCCCCTATTGGAAGGAAAGGCTGGCTGACCATTGATAGCAACGGTACCAGGGAAAGAATCAATATCACCAGGGTGCATCTCGAAGAGGATGTCGCTAAATTGTGGCACAGGGGAGATTGCAGTCTGATAGATGTCAATCGTTCCGGGGTGCCCTTGATGGAAGTTGTTAGCGAGCCCGAAATAAGCTCCCCCGAGGAGGCTCGGGATTACCTCATCAGGTTACGCAATATCTTGCGTTATCTGGGAGTGTCCACCGGCAACATGGAAGAAGGAAGCTTTAGGTGTGATGCTAACATAAGCATACGTCCAGTGGATAGTAGAGAGCTTTTGCCCAAGGTGGAAGTTAAAAATATGAATAGCTTCAAAGCAGTTTACCAGGCTATGGAATATGAATCGAGGCGACAAAACAAGGTGCTTGAGGAAGGTGGAGAACTGGTACAGGAAACCAGAGGTTGGATAGATGAAGAAGGCATAACAGTGACCCAGAGAACTAAAGAGTATGCTGATGATTACCGATATTTTCCCGAACCTGATTTGCCTCCCTTGGTTTGGGACCGAGCCTGGATAGAAGAAATCAGAGCAAGACTCCCTGAATTACCCGAAGCACGCAGAGACCGATTTATGACCCAATATGGCTTGTCCTTGTACGATGCTAATATTCTAACTAGCTCCAGGGCCATGGCCGATTATTTTGAAAACTGCATTAAGCTAATGAACCCTGGCAAAGCCAAGACGGTTAGTAACTGGCTTTTAGGGGATTTCAGCCGACTGCTTAACGCTACCAACACTGGGATTGAAAATGTTAAAATAAGTCCGAAACATCTAGCAGAAATGCTTGGCTTGGTAGATAATGGTACTATAAGCGGACCGGCTGCCAAGGCAGTGTTTGAGGAGATGTTTCGCAGTGGCAAGGGTGCCAGCGAGATTATAACAGAAAAAAAACTTAGCCAGATTAGCGATGCCGATGAAATATGGGAAGTGGTAAAACAAGTGATGGCCAATAATACCGGAGCAATAGCAGATTATAACTCTGGCAAACAGCAAGCTTTGACGTTTATTATAGGGCAGGTAATGAAATCTACCAGAGGAAGGGCTAATCCAGCCGTGGTGAGAGAGATTATTATAGAGGAGCTAGGAGGTAAATAAATTGCCTACTTATTTTTCTATCGGCCAGATACTAATAGCAATAGCCTTAATTACCACTGTACTATTTCAGTTACGCGGGGGAGGCATAGGAGGTATCTTTGGGCAAGCTGACTCAGTGTATCGAACTCGGCGAGGGATAGAAAGTACCCTTTTCAAGCTGACCATAATCTTAATCGTCCTGCTTGTCATTTTTGCCGTTTTAACCGCTACTCAGGCTTAGTATCTATAGATGAGTCCCATAATAACCCTGACTACCGACTTTGGCTACGATGATGCTTACGTTGCCGCTGTGAAAGGCGCTATCTTAAGCACTAACCCTGAAGCTAATATCATAGACATCAGTCATTCTATCGAGCCGCAGAATATCCTTCAGGCTGCTTTCATACTCAGTGCTGCTTATCGCTACTTCCCTAAGCAAACAATTCATATGGCTATTGTTGACCCTGGCGTAGGTAGTGAGCGCCAGGGAGTAATCCTGAAAACACCTTCGGCCCTCTTCGTTGCTCCCGATAATGGAATCCTCAGCTATATAATTGACGATTTATTCCCCGTCGAAAGTCGCTCGTTAACCGAACATACTCATGACCTCAAAGAGATAGTATTTAAGACAGGACTTGAAGCTGTAGCCATTACCGACCCCCGCTTCTGGCGACATCCAGTCAGCCCTATCTTCCATGGAAGAGATATCTTTGCCCCCGTGGCTGCCGGCCTCTCTCTAGGCATTTCCCTTTATGAATTCGGGGAGAAAATCAGCTCCCTGCATGTCCTCCCGATACCAAAACCGTCCCTTGATCCAGAGGGTAATTTAGTTGGCCGGGTCTTACATATTGACCGCTTTGGCAACTTGATTACAAATATTAAAAACAACGACTTGCCTGGAAAGGATGTCATGGTTGAGGTAGCTGGGCACTGTATTCAAGGTATCAACAGTTACTACGCGCAAAATGCAGGGGTAATGGCTATCGTGGGCAGCAGCGGTTATCTTGAAGTATCGCTAAGAGACGGAAGCGCCTGCGACTTTCTAGGTACGGTGGTGGGAGACGAAATAAGGGTGATTTCAGCTGTATAGTGAGGAGATATCAAGGTAGTGTAGTATAATATATTATGTGATGCCCTGGATACAGGCTTGAGCGAAAGAGGTTCCAAAGGAGAGGAACTAATGAATAAAAAAAGGTGTCTAGTAATTATGGTAATTATGGCGGCAGCAGTGCTGCTCTTGGCTCCATCTTGTGCGACATCAACCAACCATCAGCCAATTATCACCAGCCTGGAGGCTGAGGCAGAATGGACCGTTCCTTTGGGTAGTCTCCAGTTGACGTGTACTGCTTCAGACCTTGATGGCGATGAGCTAAGCTATAACTGGTCAGCTAGCGGAGGCGAAATAAATGGGGAAGGAAATACGGTTATCTGGACTGCTCCTGACTCTGAAGGCTCCTACAATGGTATAGTCTGGGTGACCGATGGCCACGGTGGCGAAGTCATGGATTATGTAACCATCACAGTGAGAGTCAATGAGCCGCCAGCCATTACCAGCCTGGTAGCCGATGCAGATTGGACCACTCCTTCGGGTAGTCTCCAGGTGACATGTACTGCTTCAGACCCTGACGGCGATGAGCTGAGTTATGAGTGGACAGCCACCGCAGGTGATATTTCTGGCACGGGGCACGAAGTTATCTGGACTGCTCCCGAAGAAGTTGGCACATACGATGTCACAGTTGTTGTTAAAGATGGTCATGGTCAAGAAGACACAGGGTCGGTAACTCTCAGCGTCGCACTTGGCACTCCGCCCATTATTGAAAACCTGATTGTTACTGCCAAAGGGCACATATATTTGAGAGAAAGCACGTTTGGGTACGATTACGATGTCTGGAAAGAAAAAGAATACGATATTGAGTGCATTGTTTCAGACACAAGCGGAGGAGTGTTTTACGAATGGTCATGCACAGGCGGCAATATTTCCGGAGAGGGCTCTTTGATTACCTGGACTGCCCCGAATCAGTCGTCCGTTGCCGTTACGGTCACGGTAATAGTATCTGATGTCGCTGACAATAAGGTGAGTCAGAGCATATATTTTTATGTGCCGTCTTGTGCATGTGGTTTTTAGATAAAATTGAGAGATAAATAGCGATTCTAGCTAAGGGCATAGTCTTGCAAGTAGCAACCTGCACACCATGTGCCTCCCATGCAGAAGATAGCTGAAAAGTCATTCAAACGGTAGTTTCCATCGCCATTACAAGAGTGGTAATATATGCGATGCCTAGATAAAAACTTGAACAAAGTAGGCTTCGTGAAAGATAGCCTATAAAAATCTGTCTAGCAATTATGGCGGCAGCAGTGCTGCTCTTGGCCTCATCTTGCACGACCGTAGCCAACCGTCGGCCAATTATCACAAGCCTGGAAGCTGAAGCAGAATGGACCGCTCCTTTAGGTAGTCTCCAGGTGACGTGTACTGCTTCAGACCCTGATGGCGATGAGCTAAGCTATGAGTGGATAGCCACCGGAGGTAGTATTTCTGGCACGGGGCACGAAGTTATCTGGACTGCTCCTGAAGAAGTTGGTATGTACGACATCACAGCTGTGGTTGATGATGGTCATGATGGGGAAGACACAGGATTGCTAACTCTCATCGCGTCAAATGGTCCTCCGCCAATTATTGAAAACCTGATTGTTACTGCCAAAGAGCCCAAATATTTGAAAGAGACCACGACTGGGTACAAGGTTGGAAAAACAAAAGAATACTATATTGAGTGCATTGTTTCAGACACGGGCGAACTGGTTTATGAATGGTCATGCGATGGTGGCGAGATCTCTGGAGAGGGCCCTATGACTACCTGGACTGCGCCGGATACGGCCTGTGACGTTACAGTCACGGTAAAAGTGTTTGATGTCGCAGGTAATCGGGTCAGGAAGAGCATAGTTTTGGAAGTGGTGTCTTGCTCATCATGTGAGTTTGGATAAAATTAAGAGATAAATAGCGATTCTAGCTAAGGGCATAGTTTTCCAAGCGGGGCAACCTGCACACCATGTACTTCTCATGCAGAAGACGCCTGAAAAGTCATTCAATTGGTAGTTTCCATCGCCCTTATAAGAGTGGTAATATATGCGATGCTTGGATACAGTCTTGAACGAAAAAGGCTTTAGGAGAGAAACTAATGAACAAAAAAAGATATCTGGTAATTATAGTAATTGTGGCAGTAGCAGTGCTACTTGCGATCCTATTTGACATGATGCTAGCCAACCATCGGCCAGCTATCACCGGCCTGGAAGCGCCGGAGAGAGTTATCCCTATGGGAATCTGCCAGATTGTGTGTAGTGTTTCAGACCGCGATGGCGACGAGCTAAGCTATAACTGGTCGGCTAGCGGAGGTAATATTTCTGGCACTGGTGCGTCTGTAAACTGGACCGCTCCTGACTCTGAAGGCTCCTACAATGTTACAGTCTGGGTGACCGATGGCCGCAGTGTCGAAGTCATGAAACAGGTAACCCTCACAGTGAGAACCAACGGGCCGCCAACCATTACCAGCCTGGTAGCCAATGCAGACTGGACTCTTCTTTCGGGTAGTATCCAAGTGACGTGTACTGATTCAGACCCTGATGGCGACGAGCTAAGTTATGAGTGGACAGCCACCGGAGGTGATATTTCTGGCACAGGCGCGGTTGTAAACTGGACTGCCCCCGAAGAAGTTGGTATATACTACGTCACAGTTGTGGTTAAAGATGGTCACGGTAGCACAGCTACGGATTCAGTGCCTATCAGCGCAGTGACAGAGCAACCACCGAATATCGAAGCCTTGCTTGTCACGAAGGATCGTTACGGACATTGCTACCTGAGAAAATACTCCGGGGGATATTACGTCGGGAAAGGACAAAAGTATGATATTGAGTGCATTGTTGCAGACACTAGCAGCGAAGTATCTTACAACTGGTCATACGATGGCGGCAATATTTCCGGAGAGGGCTCCCTGATTACCTGGACTGCCCCGAATACACCCACCGACGTTACAGTCACAGTAATAGTGTCTGATATAGCGGGTAATATGATGACTAAGAACATAGTTCTCAAAGTGGTGGCCTGCTCATCATGTACGTTTAGGCGTTAGAAGATAAATGGCAGCTCTATCTAAGGGCATAATCTTCCAAGCGAAGACCTGCACACCATGGGCACTTCATGCAGAAGATGCCTGAAAAGTCATTCAAATGGTAGTTTCCATCACCCTTATAAGAGTGGTAATATATGTGATGCTCTGGATACAGGCCTGAACGAAAGAGGCTACAGGGAGAGAAACTAATGAACAAAAAAAGATTTCTGGTAATTGTGGGAATTGTGGCGGCAGCAGTGCTACTTGCGATCCTATTTGACACGATGCTAGCCAACCATCGGCCAGCTATAACCAGTCTGGAGGCGCCGGAGAGAGTTATCCCCTTGGGAAGCTGCCAGATTGTATGTACTGCTTCAGACCACGATGGCGACGAGCTAAGCTATAACTGGTCAGCTAGCGGAGGCGGAATAAATGGGGAAGGAGCTACGGTTAACTGGACCGCTCCTCCCAATGCAGGCTCCTTCAATGTTACAGCCACGGTGACCGATGGCCGCGGTGGCGAAGTCATGAAACAGGTAACCATCACAGTGAGAGCCAACAGGCCGCCAACCATTACCAGCCTGGTAGCCGATGCAGCCTGGACTCTTCCTTCGGGTAGTATCCAGGTGACATGTACTGCTTCAGACCCTGACGGCGACGAGCTGACTTATGAGTGGACAGCCAGCGGAGGTGATATTTCTGGCACAGGCGCGGTTGTAAACTGGACTGCTCCCGAAGAAGTTGGCATGTACGACGTCACAGTTGTGGTTACCGATGGTCATGGCAGCTCAGCTACGGATTCGCTGCCGCATATTAGCATAGCGACAGAGCAACCACCGGTTATCGAAGCTTTGCGTGTCACGAAGGATCGTTACGGACATTGCTACCTGAAGACATACTCCTGGGGATATAAAGTCGGGAAAGGACAAAAGTATGATATTGAGTGTCTTGTTGCAGACACGAGCAGCGAACTGTCTTACAACTGGTCATGCGATGGCGGCGAGCTTTCCGGAGAGGGCTCCTTGATTACCTGGACTGCCCCGAATACATCCGTTGACGTCACAGTCACGGTGACAGTATCTGATGTCGCTGGTAATATGATGAGTAATGACATAACCCTCAATGTAGTGGGCTGCTCGAAATGTACGTTTGGGTGTTAGGAGATAAATGGCAGCTCTAGCTGAGGGCGTAGTCCTCCAAGTGGCGACATGCGTACCATGGGCACTTCATGTGAAAAATCCTAAACAGGGGAGGCTATTTTGAGGTGGCATTTGTCAATGTACAACAGGGTGACCAATTTTTTGAGAAACACTTTCCAGGACCGCTTCAAGAGATACTTGATTACATCCCTGATAATCCTAGGAATAGTCATTGCATTCACGAGTCAAGGAACGTCAAGTACCGGTGAAGGTTTTGAGTTCCATTTCTTCCATATCCCCGGCTGTTCACACTGTGAGGAACAAGAGCCATTTAATGAAAAGTTAGCCAATACATACCCTTCAATTCAAATTATTGAACACGACGCCACTACACCTCAAGGAAGTGCCCTATTGTCTGAGAAGCTTGCAGAGCTAGGGATAGAAGACGAGCCAGACTTTCCAATAACAATCTTCGGAAATCAAGTATTTGGTGGTTGGGAATCCGAGGAAACAACGGGCAGAGCGATTGAAGAAGCTTTGCAACAATGTCTGGCAGGGAACTGCCCGCCGCCGGCAGGTGAAGAACCCGGAGATGGAATCGTATTGCCCTTCTGGGGGGAAATTGTACCTGGTGATTATTCGCTTTCAGCTTTGGCCGTAATTCTCGGTCTTGTTGACGGCTTCAACCCTTGTGCTATGTGGGTACTTGTTTACCTCATATCCATTATAGCAACCTTGAGAGATAGAAAAAGAATATGGCTGATTGTCGGCTCCTTTGTTCTGGCTTCAGGAATCCTGTATTTTCTGTTCATGACAGCATGGCTAAATGCTTTCCTGTTCATCGGCTATGTCAAGCCAGTGACAATTGTGATTGGATTGGTAGCTCTGGGTGGAGGGATATTACAAATAAGGGGATTCATAGAGACAAAAGGTGCCATTGTCTGTGAAGTTACAGACGAGGAATCCCGAAAAAAGACGATGACCAGAATACAGAAGATTGTGTCTTCCCCCATAACCCTGGGAACGATAGCGGGAATTCTAGCTCTGGCCTTTTTGGTAAATTCTATCGAATTCGTCTGTTCAGCGGCAGTTCCAGCGATTTTCACTCACGTTCTATCCTTGGCCAGTCTCACCACCTTCCAATATTATGGCTACATCCTGCTGTATGTTTTCTTTTTTATGCTCGATGACCTTATTATCTTCGGCACAGCCGCTATTGCTCTGACTTCCAACCTGGGTGAGCGGTATGCGAAGTATTTCAGACCAATAGGTGCCACAATATTGATAATTCTGGGAGTACTACTTCTCGGCTGCCTTTACTCTGCTCGGTTCGAGCTTCTAAAACCCATATGCAGCGTACTCTGGTAGACCACTAGGTGCAGCTATGTCACCGATTTTGGGTGACTTTAAGGCTCAAAGCCTCTTAGCCAGTTAAAACACGTCAATCATTTTTAAGCCCACGTAGACCATGAAGGCAATAAAGACATATCTTAGTTGTTTCGCCGGCAGAGCATGTGCTACCCGGGCTCCAAGCTGGGCCAAGGGTATGCTGGTAGCTGCCAGGCATAGCCATATGGGCAGATTTACATAGCCTATGGAATGAGGGAGCAAGCCAGATACTCCCAGGCCATTTACGATATAGCCGACAATACCACCCAGGCTGGTAAATATTATTGAAGCCACCGATGTTCCTATAGCAATATGCATGGGAAAATTTAATGTTAACACCAGCATGGGGACTATCAATGACCCGCCACCAAGCCCTGTCAACCCACTCGCCATGCCTATAGGGAAGCCACAAGCCGCCACAAGCCAGGATTTTTGCCGTGGCTCTTCCTTCCCTTTTCTCAACTTTGGCATTATTCCCAAGCCCATCCATAAGGCAATAGCCAGAACCAGCCCTCCGAAGCCTATCTCCAGTATTTCACCAGGAAGGTGAGCAGCCAAGGTAGCTCCAACCAAGCCTCCGACCAAGGCACATGGGCCTAAAATTAAGGCGGTTTTCCAGTGAACTGCCTTCTTTTTATTATGTCTCCAGGTGCCACTTATAGCTGTGGGCAAAATCACCAGCAGACTTGTCCCGAAGGCTATTCTTATGGCAATGTCTGAAGAGACACCCGTAGCCAGGATAATCCAATAACTGACCGGAACCATGATGAAACCGCCACCAACTCCCAGCAGTGCACTGGCAAAACCAGCGCCTGCCCCCACAGCCAACAGTATGGAGATATGAGTTGCTGTCAGCTTCTTTCCTTTCCCAGCTTGCCTTCAAACCAGCCAGGTTTGACAATCGACCTCTCGTCTATTGAAGGAACATATGGCTTGATGTCTAGCAGGGGGGTGCCGTCTATGGCATCCAGTCCCTTCACCCTGAGGATATTCCTTTCCCTGGCTACTAGCTCAACTACAGTCAATCCCAGGGGGCAAGGTCTATGCGATGACCTAGTGGTGAAGAGACCATGTAAATTATCGTCCCAGGGCGTCTTAACTAACAGATGATACCCGTGGGACCTATGAAACCAGTAAATAACGATAATGTGGGAAAATCCTTCAATGTCTTTTAAGCCTTCCTCAAATTCCTTAAATACCTCTATTTGAGAAATCACCTCACCTTTACGGCCCTGGTAAGAGGTCTTTGACCTATTCTTGTAAGGAGAATGGATTATCCCGATAGGATTCAATTCTAGGCTATGCCTTTTCTTCATCCCTCAAGCCTTACTAACTAAGCTGCCAATTTCTCAAATTATATCCCCAGTCACACAGTTCATAACCCAAACAGGGTTCGTTGTTTATCTTTAACACAAATTATTTAGACTTTTGGTCTTCGGCGCAAGGTTTCTTCTAAATTCAGTGGTGTGACTCCAGGCCTACACGCTTCATAAACTGTGATTACATCCCCAAGTTGGACAACCCCCCCTTTTATAAAACTCATTTGCGCTGGTGTTAGAGGCTTAACTGCACAAGGGCGCAAAGGGGTATTAAGTTGTACTTGGTCAGGCGAAAGCGACCTTACTACCTGGGCTATTTCTCCAGCGAAATTCTTATTGAGTTTTATGAACATTACCTCCAGACACAGCTTGCCTTCAAACTCTCTTCGGAAGAGCTTAATGCCGTCAAGTATATCAGCAAGCGAAAGTGTAGCCACAGGTCTATTAATTTGTCAAAATAACTTCTGGCTATGAGCATCCACTGTAGCCACCACTACATCCGCCTTGGCAAGATCATGGCGCACGCCTTTACTGGGCATTAAAGAAGAGTTAGTCAGTACTGCTACAGGGAGATTTAAAGTTGATTTTGCTACCTCGATAGCCTGTCCTAGATTGATAGCTAAAGTAGGCTCGCCTGTCCCAGAAAAAGTGACATAATCAGCAGCTATGCCCCTTACTTCATTTAATTCATCACTTAGCTGGGCAAGGGATACAAATTCCCCCCGCTGGGTAACAGGGTTAACAGTTTCACCTAGCTGACAATAAATGCAGTTAAAATTGCAAGTTTTAGCCTTTTGAGATAAAAGGTCAATTCCCAACGATCTTCCCAACCGCCAAGATGGCACTGGTCCATAAACGATAGAGCCGACCACTTTGTGCTATCACCCAGACCGAGATTTACCGGCCAAGACCACTGTAAAGCCGGCGCTCTGAAAAAACCCTTGCTGCGGAGATTCAATATGGTACACTTCGCCCGGGTTTTGAAACAACGTCGAGATAACCTTCTCGATTAAGAAGCCAGTTTGTATTAGAAAACTTTCAACCTCGGCATAGCTATAGAACGTAGCATATCTGTAAAAACGATGGCCCGTTTCTTTCTTCCTTTGATAAAGTTGGCCCCAAGGACTTTCCTTCAATACCAAGCCCAATACCACTTTCCCCTGACTTTTAAGGAGACGGGCAGCTTCACCCAAAGTTTTCCTAGGCGCATCAACGAAACATAAGGTAACAACGAAGAAAGCTGTTCCAAAAACACCATCCTGAAATGGCATTTCCTCGCCCTTGCCTAAGAACACGCTTATACCTCTATTTCTAGCCATCTCCAAAAGTTTGCTTGATGGGTCTAAGCCAATATCTATGCCTAAAGACTGAGCAAAACGACCACTGCCTACTCCTGCTTCGATCCAAGGCTTAGGTAGCAAAGGTAAGACTTGCCTCAAAGCTTCAACCTCTGAGGCAAATATCAATCTTCCTTCTTCTTCAAACCAAGCATCGTAATCTGAGGCCAAAGAGTCAAAAACACGAACCTTTGACTCAACCATTTTTAACGATGAAAAGAGCACTTGAAACGACTATTGTTATTTACCATAGTGTTAACCTAATTCGTAGCCACCCTTTTCATTCCCTAAGTTTTATCCCCAATACGTGCCCGACTCCAGATAGCAACAGCCCGCTCCAGAGACTCAATATCAGCACATTCGGGTGTTTTATTGTTAAAGCAAATCTTCATATAATTTCTGAGCAGAAGCGTCCCCACACCTTCAATTGCCGAGCGCACTGCCCCTAATTGAGTAACAATGCTCTCACAGTCACGCCCATCCTCGATCATCTTTTCAACACCCCGAACTTGCCCCTCAAGTCTTTTCAATCGGTTCAATAGAATTTCCTTTGATATTGCTTCTTCAACCATTATATCCTCCGGAGAAATCAGGCTCCTTTGACACATTATACCCCCAAGGGGTATAATTCCTCTTCGGTGTTAAGCCTGATTTCTTTATGTTTGTATTTTACCACATGTTACCTACTGTATCAGGTGACCCACATCAACAATCAAGGAGGCACCAATGGACAAATTTGAGCCCAAGATAGTTGCTTTCTTTTGCAACTGGTGTTCCTATGCCGCTGCTGACTTAGCGGGTACCTCACGGATGAAGTATCCGCCAAATGTAAGGACAATAAGGGTGATGTGTTCAGGGAGAGTCAGCGATTTTCTAATTCTGAAAGCCTTTGCCCTAGGTGCAGATGGCGTTCTCGTAGGTGGTTGCCATCCAGGAGACTGCCACTACATAAAAGGCAACTTATCCGCCAGAAGAAGGGTCACCGGCTTGAAACCTTTTCTCAACGCTATGGGAATTAGTAGTGATAGGCTGAGGCTACAATGGATTGGAGCCTCTGAGGGGAAAAAAATGGCTGACACTATGAGCAATTTTACCGAGACTGTAAGAAATCTTGGCCCGAGTCCGCTTAATAGGAGGCAAAATGGACATTAACTACGTGCCTACAATTTGCCCTTACTGCGGGTGTGGATGTGGGATACATCTTGTGGTTAAAGACTCAATAATAATTGGTGTAGAACCTTGGAAAGAGCATCCGGTGAATGAAGGAGCGAATTGTCCCAAAGGTAAGAATGCTTTTCACTACCTATACGGCGATGGCAGGCTAACAAAGCCACTGATAAAGGAAAATGGCACCTTTAAGGAAGCTTCTTGGGAGAAAGCTTTAGGGCTGATTGTAGAAAAACTTAAAAAAACAGATTCAAATTCGGTAGGCTTCATAAATTCCGGAAGGATCACCAACGAGGATTTATACGTGATACAAAAGTTCGCTAGATGCGTTATGAAGACAAACAATCTTGACAACGCTTCTAGGTTCTGCCATTCCACAACGGTTCCTGCCTTGGTCTCTACTGTAGGCTCAGGTGTGATGTCAACCTCTGAGTTGAGCGTAGAAAGGGCAGATTGCATATTTCTCGCTGGCTCGAACATAAAGGAGAATTATCCTCTGCTTGCTCGCAGGGTGCTAAGAGCAAGAGAGAAGGGAGCAAAGGTTATTGTTATGGATCCTAGAAGGACATTAACGACAAGAACCCTTGCCGATATACATCTTCAACTTAACCCCGGCACAGATACAGCTTTGGTAAATGCTATGATGAAGACCATACTAGATGAAGGTCTGGAAGATAGGGAGTTCATTGAAAAGAGGACAAGTGGATTTGAGGAGTTGAAGAATTATCTGGCTTCCCTAGATATGAATGACCTTGAGGGGATAACGGGTGTCTCAGCCGACAGTATAAAGGAAGCAGCGCGAATTTATGCTAAGGCTGAAACGGGATGCATACTTTATAATGCTGGGATAGCACAGCATTTCGCTGGAGTAGAGAATATCCGTGCCCTTGCCGACCTCGCCATGCTTACGGGGAATTATGGCAGACCAGGGACAGGCGTTAATCCTTTAAGAGGTCATATAAATGGAGAGGGATTTGGCGACATGGGGCCGGTACCAGTTTTTTATCCTGGCTTTAAGCCAGTGAATGAAGAAAGCGCTAAGCTATTTGAGGATTATTGGGGTGTAGAGGGTCTGCCTTCGACCCCCGGGAAGACATATATGGATATGGTGGAAAAGTGCAGCGTTCTATATGTTGACGGAGCAAATCCGATGGTTTCTGCCCCGGATACTAATAGTGTCAGAAAGATGCTTGAAGATAAAGAGCTCTTAGTGGTTCAGGATATTTTTATGACTGATACCGCTGAGCTTGCCGACATTGTTCTTCCCGCTGCATCATGGGTGGAGAAGGATGGAACAGTAACAGAAGTTGATAGAAGGGTGCAAAGAATAGGTAAAGTTATAGATCCACCGGGAGAGGCAAAGCCCGATTGGAAGGTAATATGTGAGCTTGCAGATTTAACAGGGATGGGGGAGAAGTTTAACTTCAATTCCCCTGAGGAGATATTTGAGGAGATAAGGAAAACGGTTCCTCAATACGCCGGGATAACATATGAAAGGCTTAAGAAAGCCGGAGGGATTCAATGGCCTTGCCCTAAAGAAGACCATCCAGGAACTGACACTATGTTCATGGAAAAATTTGCTACCCCCGATGGCTTGGGACACTTCCAGGTTGTGGAATATAAACAGCCAGCAGAAATTCCCGATAAAGAATATCCCTATGTGTTTAGTAATGGAAGGTTAATTTTCCATTACCATTCCGGAACGATGACAAGGAGAACAGAAAGATTGAAAAGCGAAATTAACAAGGCAATTGTGGAAATAAACGATGAGGATGCTAGGGAGAAAGGGATAAAAGCCGGTGATGCAATAATATTGAAATCAAGAAGGGGAGAGATAGAAGCCATTGCTAGACCCACAGATAATATAGTAAAGGGGGTAGTGTTCATGCCCTGGCATTTCTCTGAATCAAGCCCCAATGTTCTAACTGGACCCTCTGCCGGCCCACCGTCCAAGATGCCGGAATTCAAGTTCTGCGCCGTTAAGATGGAGGTAAAGGGATGAAAGGAGATATGTATCTCACACGGTCTTCTGATGATGCAATCTTTGAAAGGTCTGAATATGGGGGTGCAGTGACCGCTCTGCTTAAATTTGCCCTAGAGAGCAAAATGGTGGATGCCGTGCTGGCAGTCAAGGCTAGAGATGGCAATAGATATGATGGCATACCTGTGCTGATAACTGACCCAGAGGCAGTGATAGAGACAGCGGGATCGTTGCATTGTGTTTCGCCTAATATCACCCGGTCCCTCAAAGAGTATCTGAATGGCGCTTTCGACATGAAAATAGCTGTAGTATGCAAGCCCTGTGATGCCAGGGGCATTATCGAGCTGGTCAAAAGAACTCAGATCAATATGGATAATCTGATTCTCATTGGTCTTAACTGCACCGGTACACTGCCATCAGCAACTGCAAAGCAGATGTTTCATGAAGAATTTGAGGTGGACCCCGCTGATGTCGTCCGAGAAGATTTAGAAGAGGGCAAACTAACTATCACGTTAAAGGACGGGACTGAGAAGCAGAAGGACTTGGACGATCTTGAGCAGAAGGGGTATGGAAGAAGGGAGAACTGCCGCAGGTGCGACATCAATATACCCACTATGGCAGATATAGCCTGTGGGAAATGGGGAACAGATGGCAAGAAAGCGACTTTTATCGAGGTCTGTTCTGAAAGGGGAGCTGATTCAATCGATAAAGCCATTGAAGCTGGATATATCAAGGTAGAAAAGCCTGATAGCGGGGCGATAGAAAGTCGAAAGAAAAGGGATGAAGAAGAGGTCCTACTGGCTAAGAAATGGCAAGAGAGGGATTTTGCCAGCTTAAAGGAAATGAGCACTGAGGAGAAATTCCACTATTGGTTCGGGCAGTTCAGCCGCTGCATCAAGTGCTATGGTTGTCGGGATGCTTGCCCTATATGCTACTGTAAAGACTGCATTCTTGAGGCAGATAGGGGAATCGTAGCTCCCGGAGAAATCCCACCTGATATAATGTTCCCCATGATAAGGAGTGTCCATGTCATGGATTCTTGCGTGAATTGTGGCCAGTGTCAAGATGCTTGTCCCATGGACTTGCCACTTGCCCGGCTCATATTTATGCTGAACAGGGAGCTTGCCGACATTTTTAAAAACGAACCAGGCATGGACGTGAATGCTCCTATCCCCTTGAAGTCGGTTACAGATGAGGAATTAGCTGTTACTGGGGTTGAACTCCAGTTCTAAATTCCATTTATCATCACGGCTAAGCGGCAATCATAAAATTTGTTTATGCAGCTTGAGACGAGCCAAACCATAGCTGCCACCGATACATCGAGCGGCTAGTTACCATTGGCAAACTTAGAAACCCGATATGGAGAGAAAAATAAAAATTACGATTGTTAGTGAAAATGGCAGGGTTAAGGGCAGGATGGGGCTTTTCTGCTTTTATTGAAGGTCAGGATATGCCCCCAGTTTTATTTGACACTGGTGCCGACAGCCCCACACTGCTACATAACATGAAAGAACTCAATATAGACCCCACGAGCATAGAGACTATTGCGATCTCACATGCTCACGGAGATCATACTGGAGGACTTTCCGAGATTCTGAAAATAAATGGAAGCGCCCATCTTTTCCTCCCCAGCTCATTCAGAGGAGTGCTCCCAGGGAGAAAGGTAACTATTGTTGAAGATGCCATGGAGATTTGTACCAATATCTTTTCCACTGGCGAACTAGAAGCGATAGAGCAGTCTTTGGCACTCAAGACGGATAAAGGGATATTTGTAGTAACAGGATGTGCTCATCCAGCCATGAGGAGTATTCTAAGCGCCGCCTCGAAGTTTGGAAAACTCTATGGCATCGCTGGAGGCTTCCACGGATTTCAGGACTTTAAGCTTTTCGAGAACCTATCCCTGATCTATCCCTGCTACTGCACTCAATACAAGAGGCAGATACTAGATTTGTTCCCAGGCAAAGCATCGGAGTGCGGAGCGGGACTAGTAATTCAACTATGATAAGCAATCACGAGAAGTCGCATAATGGCTAGGAGGATTGTTTCCACGGGAAGAGGGGGAGCAGGGAAATCATCTTTTGCTGCTCTGGTGAGCAGATACCTGAAACCCCCAACGTTGCTTGTTGACCTTGATCCCGACCTTAGCCTTGCCGACATGCTTGGGTTTGACTTTGGTAAGGAAGGGAAAAGGACTGTTTGCGAAGCGCTTTACGATGTTGTTGAAAAAAGAAAAAGAAACATAAGTCCCACGATTACAACACATGACCAAATGGAATCTTTACTATGGAGCGATTGTTTATACGAAGGAAAGAAAATTGACCTTATCGCCCTGGGAACGAAACTCACCGAAGGGTGCCTTTGTGCTCCGGACGAGATACTCAGGAGGGCAATTCCCAAGTTAGCTAAGAACTATACTAACCTGGTAATAGACTCACCAGCCGGGGTAGAACATTTGAATCGGAATATAGTATCAGAAATAAACGACCTCTTTGTCTTATGCGACCCGTCCGACAAATCTTTGAAGCACATAGGGAGAGTCAATGAGATTACTAAGCAGGTGGGAATTAGATACAGTCACTTTTACCTGGTGGCAAACTATGAGTGCAAGGAAGAGGCAGAGAAATATCTGCAGAATACAGGTGAAACCTATTTGGGCAAAATAGACTACGACGCTCGTTTGGAGCAGTACAATCTGGAGGGTAAATCTTTGTTGGAGTTGCCCGAGGATTCAGCTGCTTGTTTATCTGTAAGAAGGGTTTTAGCAAAGGCGGGTTACCAAATTAGGTCTTAATTTGGCTATGGGCAAAGTAATTGTCTCCACAGGAAGAGGAGGGACAGGAAAATCTACCTTCGTAGCTTTGGCAAGCAAGTATTTAAACTCTCCAAAGCTGCTGATAGATCTCGATCCTGATGAGAGTCTGGCTGACATGGTTGGAGTAGATTTGAGCGACAATACAATTTCATCTGCACTTTACAAAATTATAGAGGAGAATAAAGGGGCAGGCCGTACAGGCTATAATCTCTTATCGGATGTGATGCAATCTGTTATATACAGAGGGGCAGAATTTGACCTTATCGCCCTAGGAACCAAATTTACCGTCGGTTGTTATTGTGCTCCAGATGCAGTGCTCAAAGACTTCATTCCCACGCTAGTCAGAGATTATCAGGAGGTGCTAGTAGACTCGCCTGCAGGACTGGAGCATTTCAATCGCAAGGTGGTGGTGGATATAGATGACTTATTTGTAATTCTGGATCCCTCCGAGAAATCCACAAAACATGTAGAAAGAGTCAAAGATATTATCAGGGAAGTTAAGGTTAGCTACAACCATCTCTACCTGATAGGCAACTACAGATTTACTGAGAAAACGGAAGAATATTTACGAGGAACAGGAGAGACTTATCTGGGGAAAATAGACTACGACCCTCATGTAAGACAATATAATCTGGAGGGAAGGTCTCTCCTCGACTTGCCCCAAGATTCACCCGCTGCCCTCTGTGTCAGAAATATTTTGATCAAAGCAGGCTATAAGCTTCAAAACTGAAATGGCTTCATAACCCACCCTTCTTACTCAGACCAGAGGTTAGCTCATCTCCAGTGGTATTAGGGCAACACTAGTGCATAGTTTCAAGAGAATGCAGTTGTCATGATGCGCGGTTCTCACCTTGACAAAAATAAAGGTCTTTTTATATAATCGGACGAGAATGAAAATCAATCGCAACAAACGCGTTACGACTCGACCCGATACATCACAGAGAAGACTTCTCCTGAGCGTTATGCAAGAGGCCGAAAAGCATCTAGATGCCAAGGAACTGTATCGCCGGGCCAGCGAGAGGGATGCCAGCATCAGCCTCGCCACAGTTTACCGCAATCTTCACCTATTTAAGGAACAAGGTCTGATAAACGAAAGGCATCTAGGGCAGGCTCGCTGTTTCTATGAGATGAAGCGCTTAGGAGAACATCAGCATCTGGTATGTGAATCCTGTGGGCAAGTGATTGAGTTTGAGAGTCCTTTGATTCACAAATTAGTAGCAGAGGCACAACGCAAAAATAATTTCTCTGTGACTAAGGTTGAGTTATATTTGGAAGGTCATTGCCATAAATGTAAGGATGAGAAAAGATGACTCGGCCTCAGGTGAAGGCACTGCTCTAGCTGGAAAACAGAAATGTTGGAGCCGAAATTAAAGGTTACAGTGGACTACGAAAAGTGCCACCCCGAGAGATGCGACAAGGGAGTCTGTGCTGCTGTTCTTGAATGTCCCACTAAGCTCTGGAAGCAAGAAGAACCATACGATTTGCCCTATCCTATTCCGGGCTTTTGTCAGGAGTGGGGGACATGTGTTGATTCCTGCCCCCTGGAGGCAATCAGGATGCTGTAAGCCGGCACATACATATATAATGCAGCAAATAATGAAAGGAGGAATAACATGGAAGAAAGGGACGTGGTCATCGTTGGAGCTGGCCCTGCCGGATTATCAGGGGCGATCTTTACCCAGATCGATGGTTGGAGCACGCTGGTTCTGGAGGCTAACTGGGTGGGTGGACAGGGCGCCATCGCTTACACTGTGAGTAACTATCCAGGTTTCCTGCCTGGCGACGGCGAAGTGCTGATGAACTACATGCAGAAGCAAGTCACATCGCTGCCTCCCGATGGCGTGAGGGCAGAACTAAGACACGAGAGAGTACTAAGCCTTGATACCAAGAATTTGCTTGTAACCACTGAGGCGAACCAGTACCAGGCTAAAGCCATCATCTTGGCCACAGGGAGCAGCATGCAGAAGCTCGGTGTGCCCGGAGAGGACAAGTTTGTCGGCAAGGGCATATCATATTATGCCAAGCGAGATTACCCCCAATTTTCTCAGAAAAAAGTCCTGGTGGTAGGCGGTGGGAATAGCACAGCAAAAAGCGCACTGGTCGCCAAGAGCAAAGCCGGTGAAGTGATCCTAGTCCATCGGAGGGATTCGCTGAGGGCTTATCCTGCTATGACCAAGAGGTTGCAAAAGGATGGCATCGAGATTCTGTACAACACTGAGCTCAAGGAAATAAGAGGCAGCGACAAGGTCGAGGCAGCAGTAATAGTGAATAATAAGATTTCCGAGGAAAAGGAGATAGTAATCGACTGGGTAATCATCTCCGTGGGAACGGAGCCGAATACTAAACTGGCACAGGAAGCAGGGATCGAGATGGAGGGAAAATTTGTAAAGGTCGATAGTCAAATGAGAACTAATAAGGAGGGAATATTCGCTTGTGGCGAAATCACTCCCGGCCATAGACATCTTATTACTTCCGCTTCAGAAGGAGCTTCTGCCGGAATGGCTGTCAGCGAGTACTTGGCATTGCAAATGGTAAAGAAAGGTGAGATGTTCGAGGGCGCCAGGAACGGGAAATACGCTGATGAGTTTCTGGTGATGCTTGGCTAAAGGTGTTATTTTGCCATCACCAAGGTCGAAGGTAGAGGTGGGGCCAATGGGAGCCCGCCACTACGACCTTTTTATGGACGTGATCTCGTTGGGGTATTACCCTTATTTGATTAAGAGAGTCGTTGACAAGATGGATATTCAGCCGGGGGAATCTATTCTAGACCTCGGTTCGGGGACAGGCAGAAATGACTGCTTCATAGCCCGAAAAATAGGTCCTGAGGGCAAGATCCTGGGGCTTGACATCAGCAAGGAAATGCTGAGCTTGTCTCGAAGACGCTGCCAGACATATCCCAATATCGAGTTTAGGGAGCAGCGAATTGAGATGCCTTTGACATATCAGGAGGAGTTCGACAAGGTACTTATCGCATTCGTCTTGCATGGCTTTGAGGATGTTCAGAAGACCGAGATTATCAGCAATGCTTACCGAGCCCTGAAGCCTGAGGGCGCATTTTGCATCTTCGACTATAATGAATTCGACCTGAAGAGGCTATGGTTTCCACTGCGATGGGCATTTATCCGTGGGGAGTGCCAGCTTGCTTCAGAATTCCTCAGGCTTGACCTGAAAGGAATGCTCTCAAGCCAAGGATTTACGAGCTTTCAAGAGGAGCTGCTTCTAAGGGGCTACCTACGCTTGCTTAGGGCGACAAAGTGACAGAGTCTGCAAGATAAGCTTCAACCAGGTAAAATGAAGAGAGCTAAGCCGGGAAAAGTCAATAATCGGCGAATGAGGGCCTCTAGGGCAATGAGAGGTAGCTATGCCTGCTTCTAGCCAGCCAAGGATTATAATTCTCACCGGAGCTTCATGCCCCTGGTGTAGCAGAGTTAAAGACTATTTAAGGGAGAAAAGGTTCAGATTCAAGGAGGTAAACGTAGAAAAAGACCCTGAGGGAGCCAGAGAGCTTAAGCGCCGAAATATAATGGGTGTGCCTGTTGTCTTAATCAATAACCGACCCATTGTCGGTTTTGATAAGGCGAAAATCGATAAATTACTAGGCATCAAATAAGAAAGGAGGTTTTAAGATGCAGATCAAGCCATTTGAAGACCGGGTTCTGGTTGAGCCGGAAGAAATTGAGGAAAGCAAAAGCAAAGGAGGTATAATCCTTCCTGATACAGCCAAGGAGAAACCAAGAAGAGGCAAAGTTGTGGAGGTTGGAACGGATGAGGAGCTTGCTGAGAAAATTAAAGTGGGGGATACAGTGGTTTACGCCAAATTTACTGGCGATGAGATTGAGTTTGAAGATAGAAAGTATTTAATCATCTCGAGAAGCGATATTCTCGCCGTAATCAGGTAACCATGTGTCAAAAGGTAGATAGACTCCGAGGCGGCAATTCAAGCCGATGGATGGATTTACCTTGAAACACAAAGAGAGGAGACGTAATGGCTAGGAATATTTCGGAGGAAAATATACTTCAGGCTATAAAACAGGTAATGCACCCAGAGGTCGATCGCACGCTAGCTGAGCTGGGAATGGTCAAAGATATAACTCTAAAAAATAACGAGGTCACGCTTACCCTAGTACTTCCTTTCCTAGGCATCCCTGTCTCAGTTAAGGACTATCTTACGAACAGCCTGCACCAAGCAGTAATGAAACTGGGTGCGAAAGTCCAAATCAGGGTAGCGGAGATGAATCAGGAGGAGCGTCTGGCTTTCTTGGCTATGGAGCAAGCGAGCTGGAAAGGTTTAGCATAAATAACAATAAATTAAGGAGGTCAATAAATGGCTTACAAAATTACCGATGAGTGCATCAGTTGTGGCGCCTGTGAACCAGAGTGCCAGAATGAAGCAATCTCAGAGGGGGAGGAGATTTGTGTAATCGACCCCGACAAATGCACTGAGTGTGTGGGCAACTTCGAATCACCCAAGTGTGTTGAAGTGTGCCCGGTAGATGCCGCTGTGCTTGATCCAGAGCATGTAGAAAGTCGAGACGAACTGCTTGCTAAGTGGCACAGGTTGCATCCAGGCGCGACTCCAGCATCTACCTAAACTACGGGGAAAGAGGGCCAATGGCAAAATATGAAGTAATCATCATCGGAGGCGGTCCTGCCGGGCTTACTGCTGGTCTCTACACCTCACGAGCGGGACTCAAAAGCTTGTTGGTCGAACGGGGCGTATTTGGAGGTCAAATAGTGAATGCTACCCTGGTGGAGAACTACCCTGGTTTTCCTCAGGGTATCTCCGGTACCGAGCTGGGTTCACTCATGCATCAACAGGCCACCAAATATGGCCTAGAGGCAATAGCTGCTGACGTTACAGGCGTTGCCCAAGGACAACCTTATAGCGTCTCGACCACCGAGGGAAGCTTTGAAGCTGCAGCTATCATCATTGCTGCTGGCTCGGAGTATCGTAAACTGGGGGTCATTGGTGAGGAAAGGCTCTCAGGTCATGGTGTTTCCTACTGTGCCACGTGTGACGGTTTTTTCTTTCGCGGCCGGGAGGTAGCAGTGGTTGGGGGAGGCGATACTGCCGTCACCGATGCCCTAGAACTAAGTCGGCATGCTACAAAGATCTATGTAATACATCGGCGAGACCAGCTCAGGGCGGGACAAGTCCTCCAGCAGGGAGCTTTTGCCCAGCCTAAGTTGGAGTTCATTTGGAGCACTGTGGTAGAGGAGGTCTTGGGAGAGAAATTGCTAAGCGGGCTCAAACTACGCAATGTTAAAACAGGGCAGCAGTCCATTCTGGAGGTTGCTGGTGTCTTCGTTGCTGTAGGGCTTATGCCCAATAGCCAACTCTTTTTCAACATTGTAGACCTTGATGATGCTGGATATATCATCACTGATGAGATGATGGCTACCTCGGCTCTTGGCATCTTCGCTGCCGGCGACATACGCAGGAACTCAGCACGCCAGATCGCCTCTGCCGTTGGAGATGGCGTCACTGCTGCCATGTCCGCTTTTAAGTATGTTCAAGAGCTTGGAAATGGAGCTAGAATCACGAACCCTTAAGATGTTACAACAGATAAGGATTAGGAGAGGACACACTGTACTGGATTTTGGCTGTGGCTCTGGAACATATACTGTCCCCGTTGCCAAAATAGTCGGTGAGCAGGGAAGAGTGTACGCCTTGGATAAGGATAAGGAAGCCCTGGATGAGCTGGTGCAAAAAGCGGAGTCAGCGGGTTTGAAAAATATAAAAAGAATGGAGGCATCGGGGAAACTAGAAATCGACTTAGCTGATGAGTCTGTAGATGTGGTTCTCCTGTTCGATGTCTTTCATTCTTTCTATTTCCCGCAGGCAGAAGATAGAAGAAGACTGCTGGGTGAGATTTACAGAATCATGAAACCCGCCGCCTTTGTCTCTATTTCAGTCTGGCCAAACCTGATAGAGCCAGGGACCGAGGATGAGATAAAAAATGCAGACTTTCGCTTGGAAAAGGAGATTTCCCAGACGCTTAATCATGATGACAAGAATCTTGAAAAGCGCAGATTCCTGAATTTCAGGAAGGCACGATATGTCCCTACTATAGTTACAGCTTAATGATCAATCAGAAGGAGGTAGCATGAGTAAAATAATAGACATCACGGATCAAAATTTTGAGGAGGAGGTCCTCGGGTCAGATTTGCCCACAGAGGTAGATTTCTGGGCTCCCTGGTGTGGTCCCTGCAGGATGGTTATACCGATATACGAAAAACTCTCCGAGGAGTATGAAGGCAGATTTAAATTCTGCATGATTAATGTAGATGAAAACCAACGGACGGCAGTGAAATATCAGATTATGAGCATACCCATGCAGAAGTATTTCGCTAATGGTGAGAATGTTGACGAGATCCTGGGCGCAGTTCCGGAGCAGATGATACGGTCAAAAGTTGAGGAAATACTCGTAAGGTTTCCAAGTGATGAAAGGGCCAGGCTTGAAGTGCTTTTAACCTCCTGGGTGGAGCATAACAAACTGGATAGTGGGAAATTCAGGAAATGGGCGGAGAAAGCCAAGAGTGCAGAAGATGACCCCATTTATAATAGTAAATTACAGGAGGCAGTCCAAGAGATGGAAACGGCAAATGAGAGGTTATCCCAGTTATCGATCGAATTACAGAGAAGGGGATAAAAAAGGGCAAAACTAGAGAAAATGAAATAGAGCAGGAAGCAGGAAAGCCTGTAGTACGGCGCTAGAGACGCCGGGGGCAAGAGCAGCATTGCAAGTTGCCACCTAAATAGCGAGGCGCAAATTGATGTATTTAGTAAAAGAGAGAAACTGGGATGGAACTCCTCTCTACGAACTCAAGCCATCCCTCTTTGTGCATAGGACAGAAAAATGCTTATAAAACAGGTCCCGTCAATAGATTTTAATAAGTGCCATCCAGAGAGATGCGACCACGGCATTTGCGCTGCTGGTCATGCTTGCCCACATAGGGCATTCTTCCAAGAACAACCACATGACTTTCCCATGCATAATGCATCTATGTGTGTGGGCTGTGGCTCTTGTTCAGCTGCATGTCCTTTAAAAGCGATACGAATGATATGAATTGAGCATAGCCAGGAGAAGTAACAGTGGTAGATAAGAAGGATATCAGAGGAAATGGGAATGAGCTTCAAGAACGAATCGCGGAAAACGACTCATATTGAAGAAGTTGAAGAAGTTCATACCCAACCAGTTTTGGACTATTTGAATAGACCGAAGAATATTGAAATAATGCGAAATTTCGATGGAGCAGGCCAGGCTACTGCTCAATCAAAGAAATGGAAGGCTACAATCTGGATTTACTTAAAGGTCAGAGAAGATAAAATTTGGAAGGCAACTTGGTTTGCAACAGGAATAGGAGGACTTATTACAGCATATGCGAGTGCTCTGACTGAAATGGTGAAGGGAAAAACAATAAGAGAAGCTTTATGGATTCAACCCGAGGCTATATCTGCAAGTTTGGATTTGCCTGAAACTGGATATGGAGCTTGGTTTAAGAGAGCATTAGTTGAAGCTATCAATAACTACAATATTTATAAATCCGCTCCGTGGAAGAAAATGTATGAACAGAAACATTAAAAGAGCGGAAAAGGGAGATGAAAGTATGGAATTGTTAATAGCTTTCGGTACAGATGATGGTGAGAATTTAACTAATGGTCATGCAGGTGATGCCAAGTATTTCTATCTCTACAAGTTTTCCGATGACAAGGAGGAGTTCGTTGAACAAAGAAGAAATATCGAATTGGGAGCCGGTCAATCTTTAAAACCTGGAAGTCCAGAAATGGCCAAGGCTAGAGCTGCTGTTTTTGAGAACTTGGCTGCCTTAGTTGGTAAAGAATTCGGCCCAGGCCTCCCAAATCTATTGAAGCAATTTGTCTGTGTGCTAGCAAGGGTAAACACTATCAGTAAGGCAATTGAAGTCGTGCGTAACAATCTGGACAGAATAAGGGAAGAGAAGGATAAAAGAGAAGATAGAAAACATATCGTGCTGAGAGCGTAGCAGAGCAAGCGAGGTTATAAAACCTTAACAATGGAAAGGAAATGAGCAAATGATAGATAAGAAGGATATCAAAGAAAAGATAAGGAAAATCTATGAGGTCTTGCCTAAATTGGATGATCAGCAATGTGGATACAAAAGCTGTGGAGAATTTGCCAGGGCAGTAGCTGAAGGAAAGGCACCATGTTATGGATGTGTTAGCGGCGGACCGGAGGTGGCTGCCAAAGTGTGCGAAATTATGGGAGCCGGGGTCCCTGAAGAGGCAATTCCCCACCTCAGCCCCAGCCCTGGACTTTACCAACCTGGATCAAGCGGAGGTAGAGGCATGGGAAGAGGCATGGGCCAAGGTCTAGGTAGAGGTTGGGGCATGGGACCAGGCAGAGGCATGGGAAGAGGCATGGGCCGGGGTTTTGGCGGAGGTCGGCGTGGAAGATGAAAAGAGAGGAACGTGCAGCAGACTTTCTAATCACCGGAGGTTCGAGGAAGGACACTGATGAACGGAGGAAAGTGAATGAAAATATTAGTCTGTGGTAAAGGGGGCTGTGGAAAAAGCACGATTGTGACTCTTTTAGCCAAGGAGCTGGCAACAAGAAAAAACAAGGTATTGGTGATTGACACCGATGAGTCCAATATTGGCCTTCATAGCCGTTTAGGAGTGGAAAAACCTGACGATTTCATGAATTACTTTGGTGGGAAAAAAGTTCTATTTGACAAAACCAAAGAGATGAGCAATGTATGGACATTAGATGACCTGCCTAGAGATTATCTGACTGAGAAAGGTAATATTCAACTTCTATCAATGGGAAAAATTTATCAATTCGGCGAAGGGTGCGCCTGTCCAATCAATGCTCTCTCTTCAAAGTTTTTGGAAATTCTTGATTTGAGGGATGGAGAATTCTTGATTGGAGATACTGACGCTGGAATAGAGCACTTCGGAAGAGGGGTAGAAAAAGGGGTGGATATACTTCTTGTTATTGTCGATCCTTCGCGGGAATCGATTCTTCTAGCGAAGAAGATATCTGACCTGGGCCGGCAAGTTGACAAGCCTGTCTATTACATATTGAACCGGATTGCTGACCAAGAAATGAAAGAGTTCCTCTTGAATTCAATAGATAAAGGGAAGGTGATAGCTATTATTCCGGAAAATAAAGAGATATTTACCTCTGGTTTAACTGGCAATGAATTTAATATGGATGTTGAGGGTATCAAGGAAATTGCTGATATGCTGGAATCTAAGAAAAAGGCAATAATCAAGGCATAGAAGAATGTATCTAGTCGATGGTTATTGAGCGGGACGAGATGGATGCTACTAGCCGGGATCCTAGAGAAATGACTGATGAGGAAGTAATGAAGTGGATGCAAGATTTGATTACTAGATTAACAGATGAGAAAGGGTCCGCCGGAGGCGCCTGTAACTTTGAAGCTGTAAAACCTCCCATTCGAAGGAATATTTTGCATGCTTTAGACGAAAGAGCTTTAGAAATAAGTGAAATCTCTGAAAGAGTAGGAGTCGTGGGGATGACACTGAAATATCATCTCAACGTCCTTATTAGCGGATATTTTATACAAATAGAAGGTAACAGTGTTGATCTAACGCCAGGAGGCGTTTCTGTTATAAGAAGCGATAAGCGGAGAACGAAAGAAGAGGAAGAGAGCAACGCAAGATAAAGAAGATATCAAAGTAAAGGTGAAGAACATCTATGAGGCTTTGCCCAAGCTAGATGACAAGGAATGTGGCTTTGAGACGTGCTGGGAATTTGCCGAGGCAGTAGTCGAAGGAAGAGCGCCATGTTATGGATGTGTTACGGGCGGGCCAGAAGTAGCAGCCAGGGTGTGTGAGCTTATGGAAGTCAGCGTTCCTGAAGAACAAATACAAGGCATGCCGCATTACTTAGGGAAAGGATACGTTCAGGTTTATACAGGGAATGGTAAAGGCAAGACTACCGCTGCCTTGGGTCTCGCCTTTCGGGCTGCGGGGCGAGGATTAAAGACATATATTGGGCAATTCATGAAGGGACAGCGTTACGGTGAACTTGAAGCAGCTAAGATGGTATATCCGTATATAACCATAGAACAGTACGGTAAAGATACGTTCATACATATTCAAAATCCTCCCCATGAAGACGATATGCTAATGGCGCGACAAGGGCTGGTTAAGGGGAAGGAAGCGATGTTATCAGGCAAGTATGACATCGTCATCTTTGATGAAATTACTACTGCTCATTTCTTCCATTTGATCTCGATCCAAGAAATGCTGAACGTAGTTGAAAGTAAACCGGATGGAGTGGAGCTAATCTTCACTGGCCGCTATGCTCCTCCTGAACTTGTTGAAGCTGCAAGCTTGGTAACTGAGATGACAGAAGTCAAACATTACTACCAAATGGGGGTCCTTGCACGAGATGGTATCGAGCGTTAATGAGCGTCCCGAAAAGGAGTTAAGGTAGATGCACAAAAAGTTAAGAATCCGCCAACCTTGGCTGGCTGAATTGCTACCAGAAGGCCTACCCTACCCCAGCTCAACGCTAATTAGCGGACCTGGTGGTTCAGGGAAACCCCTGATAGGGTTTGCATTTGTGTACAACTGGTTGAAGGCTGGAGGTAATGTCATATTCATCCCACTTCAATATCCGAAGATGGAACTTGTAAAAGCGTCATTAAAGCGGCTTTATGATTTAAATATTGACGAGTATTCCAATAAGATAGCCTATATTAGGCTTAACCCCGATTTAGCTACGTGGCAAAAAACTAATGGAAATACACTAGAAGCCAATTTATTGAAACCACATGTATGGGATGAAGCAATCAACGAAGCAGATAGCCTTTTGGCTAAAGGAGGAGATTTAAGCACCTTAGTTTCCGCTTCAGCTCTCTGAACCTTTTGCTATTCTCGCCCACCTATAGAGAGCACAATTTAGATAAATTTGAGAAGCTTCTCAGCGAGGACAAGAAGAGAACATATTTATTTAGCGTGAGCACTGAGGCTTTCCGAGAAGATATAAAAAGGTGAGAAAAAGCAGCTGATAACCTGATGTTTGCCAGAATGGAAAAACCTATGAGATTGTATTGCAAAATAGTTAAAATAGAAAATAAAGAGGTTTCATCTGAAGAAATACAAGTGCCAATGGAGAGAGAAATACTTGAGGAAATTAAAGAAATCGCTGAAAGTGTAAGGAAAAGGGAAATCCCTAAATTGATGAAGATTTAGCAAAGGAGGTATTTATGAAAGTCACTATTATCTACGATAACACTGCTTTCAGACGGGACCTTCAATCTGATTGGGGGTTTTCTGCCCTTATCGAGGTAGAAAATATTCCCAAGATTTTGTTTGATACCGGGACCGATGGAAAAATTTTGCTCAGTAATATGGAAAAACTAGGAATAGATCCAGCTCAGATTGAGGAGGTTTTTATTTCTCATTCCCATCTTGACCATACCGGTGGGATTCCCGAATTTTTGAAAGTCAATCAGAAGGCTAAATTTTATGTTCCCCCTTCTTTTTCTGGGCCAAAGGATAGAGAGGTTATTACTATGAAGAGGCCGACTAAGATTCATGAAAATGTATTCTCTACCGGTGAATTGGATGGGATAGAACAGAGTATGGGGATTATAACTGATAAGGGAGTTGTTGTGATTGATGGTTGCTCTCATCCTTACATGGGTCATATCCTGGATGCAGCCCGACAGTTTGGGAAAATTTACGGAATAATTGGAGGATTGCACGGATTCAGCGAATTTGAATTATTTAAAGATTTAGACTTAATTTGTCCTGCTCACTGCACTCAACACAAAGCAGAACTTAAAAGACTATATCCTGAAAAATACATTGAGGGAGGAGCTGGGAGAATAATTGAAATTTAGAAACAGCCAAATATCCCTGCTGAGCCAGACTTTGAACAAAGGTAAGATACTGGAATTAATCAAGGAGGTAGCATGCTTCTTCAAAGTTATAAGATAATTAAGACAATGCCCAGTATCGTTAGAGATGATTGGATGGGAGTCTGGGCTGAGCTCAGCAATGACATCAGGGAGGTTCTACCGTATCTGAATGCTGTGGTTAAAGAAGCAGCTTATAACCCTAAGATACCTAACTTGAGCTTTCGCTGGAAAGAGAATGTTTTAACTATAGGAGTTCGGGAGATAAACATAGCACAGGTGCCAAACGAAAAGGAAGCTGTGAAGATTTTAGATGAACTTCAGGACTATATAAATGAAATCTGGGAGAAAAAGGAGACTATTACTCCCATCTATGATCGCCGGAAGGAGGTGAAGGCAAGGGATATCCTCAAGCTTCTGCCCCAGACTAACTGTGGAGAGTGTGGCTTTCCCACTTGCTTCGCCTTCGCAATGGCCTTGACTAAAGGGCAGAAGAAATTAAAGGACTGCCCTCTCTTAAGCCAACCGGAGTTTGCCGAAAAGAGGCAGGCGCTTATCAATATGCTTCGGGCAGCCGGACTGGAAGACATAACCAACTAAATTGCTTAAACAACATGTCCTACGAAGAAATTTCAGAGATTTACGGGAATGAGGGAGTGTACAGGTCAGCCTGCGAAAAATTAGCTGCAATTGCTGATATAAAGGACCAGTGCCGCAGAGCTGGTGCTCAATACGATGAGGATTTCAATAGAGTAACTGTCGCGTATCTGAATCGGCAATATCTCCTTACATTATCCAACTGTCAGGTCTCGCTAACGGGTAGAGATACAGATAGAGATGAAGAAATCACGGCGATGGATAAGACACTGATAGCGCATTACTTAACCTTGGCTAAAGGGACACCTCTATCTGGTAGATTGACCACCTACAAGCAAGTCCCGGGAGGTACACCTTACTTCGCGAGGTTTTCTCAATTGGCGGTGCAACCCCTTATATCTCACTTTGGCGAGAAACCTGAGCTATTGATACCTGCAGGTGAGAAGCTAGGGGGCAAAAGGATAAACCGCGGCGATGCAGCGATAACTATCAATGCTTTTAGCCGAGTCCCTATAACTATAGTTTTGCAAAGGGGTGACGAGGAATTTGCCGCCACGGCTAGCGTTATGTTTGATAGCACTATCTCTGATTATCTCCCTAGCGAAGATATACGCATACTTTGCGAAATCATCACCTCGAAACTGATTAGCTTTAGTTAGAAAAGAGAAACTGACAGCAGCCTCAAATATGGGTTATGCCGGGTGCTAAGTTGAAAAAAGATATTTTATGCCCGATTTGTCGAACTACCCTTCAAGCAGAAGCGGCTGAGGAAAAAGAAAGTATTGCCCCCAAGAAGTTAGATGGACAAAGGAGGGGAGGATATGAGCATTTATGACGTCGTTACTAAATATACAGGACAGACTATGTATTGCCCTAAGTGCAAGAAAATAGTGACTCCGAAACCGCCCATAGGCTATGAGACTTTAAAAGACGGCAGGGAAGTTATAACTGGATTTTGTCCATACTGTGGTTCAAAAATTCGCAAGTTTATTGCATGAGAAATTTATCTGCCCAATTTGAGGAGGAAATAAGTAGAGATACTTAAGAATGGAAATGGAGCTTTTTCTTTACGATTCACCTGCCTTTAAGGATTTTCTGAAAGATAATCCTCATGAAGCGGGAGAGGTGAAATTCCTGGAATCAATTGCCAAGGAAGGAATGCACGCCATCGATATCGGGGCTAATATAGGCATTACTACCGTAGCTATAGCAAAAAGAATACGAAGGGGAGGTAAGCTTTACTCGTTTGAACCAGTGCCTGAGTATTTTAACATCCTGAAGGACAATGTATCTTCCAATGGATTAGACAATGTGAAGGTTTATGAACTAGCAGTGACTGATCAGGTAGGGAGAGCGCCTTTTTACCAAAAAGAGCTTTCCAGTGGGATCGTTTTTGAAGGAGGAGCTAAAAAGTTTGAAGTTCCCACTACTACCATAGACAGATTTTTAACTGCGGAGAAGATAGGAAGGATAGATCTAATTAATATGGACTGTGAAGGCAGTGAGCTATTGGTCCTTAGGGGAGCGGAAGAAACCTTGTCGAAAAACAAAGTCAAGATATTTTGTGAGATCCACCACGATTTCTTGAAGCAACTAGGTCAGTCGGTTGAGGATATTGTCCAATATCTTCAGGGATTGGAATTTCAGGTGCAAAGCGTCTCGTTGAATGACCTGAAGGTCGGGAATAATTTTGAAAACTGCGAATATATTTATGCCACAAACTGAATAAAGAGAGGGACTATGCCCACTTATGATTATAAATGCAAAGAATGTGGAAATGTGTTTGAAGTTTTTCGCCGTTTCTCAGAGCTAGATAGACAAGTGAACTGCCCCAATTGCGGCAGCGGAAAAACAGGCATAGTTTTCTCTGTTCCTTATATTGAAGGTGAAACCGTAGCAGGCTCTGGTTACAGGAAAACTGAATTTCCTCCAACCAATCCAGAATCAAGCAGGGGAATGGGCAGGGGCTTAGGTAAAGGGCCAAGAGATGGAAGAGGCCGTGGAAAGGGATGGAGGATATAGTGAGGTTTGACTTAAGACAGAAATCGCTCGGAAACCCAAAACGAGGGAGGAACCATTATGGAAATTTCTGAATGGAAAGCAGAGATTGAAAAAGAAAGAGAGGTAAAAGATAGGTTCTTCAGGAGTAGATATCCAGGCTCGCCAATTCCTTTTGAAGACCGAGCTAAATTTAAAGGACTTGATTATTTCCCTCCCGACCCCGCTTATAGATTTGAACTCGAAATCCATGAGCACGAAGAAAAAAGGTTAGTGAAGATGGCTTACACTAAGGGTCAAGAGCAAGATTTCCTTCGATGGGGTGAGTTTCGGTTCAAGGTCGGCGACAGAGAGCAAACAATTCAGGCTTACAAAAGCGACCCGACGGAAGAGAGGCTGTTTATTCTTTTCCGAGATGCAACTTCTGGCAAGGAAACGTATGGTGGGGGACGCTATCTCGATCTTGCATCTGATAGAGATCAGACTGCCGAGGGGAAGTGGATTCTCGACTTTAGTAAAGCATACAATCCTTGGTGCGTGTACAGCGAAAATTACACCTGCCCTCTGGTGCCCTCGGAGAACCGACTTGAAGTACCGATATATGCAGGCGAGAAAAATTACCCTTTAAAAGAGGAATAATAGAAGGCGACTACACTCCAGTCGGGACAGGATATCTTATCATGGTCCAACATACCGCAGGTAGCACGAGAGGCGTAGGAATTATAAGAAAGTTATGTCAATTTATTAATTGAATTGCGCAGAGGGAGCCAAAGAACCAGTTAAAAAACGAAACAAAGGAGGAAGTATGAAAGTCTGTATTATCGGTGCCGGGGACGCAGGGGCAATAGCAGCGCTACAAACCCGGCGTCTGAGTAGCGAGGTCCAAATCGATGTCTTTAATAAAAGAAAGGAACTCGGATGTAACCCTTGTGAAATTCCTTTGGTCCTAGGCGGGACTGTCAGTAGATGGGAGAATCTATATCGTGGCTATCGCGTTACACCTTTTTATGAAAAGAGGAATATAGCACTCCACTTAAACACTGAAGTCACTGACATCCTAAGGGATAAGAAAGAAATCATCGCTAATGGGGAAAAATATAACTATGATAAAGCAATCTTAGCCCTGGGCACTACCCCAATCATCCCTTCCTTTCCTGGGTTGGACGGCAGAAACGAGTTTGCCCTGAGCACAGATATAGCGGATGCCAGAACTTTAGGGGATGCCATCCTAAAAAATAGCAGCGCGGCTATTGTCGGGGGAGGCTTTATTGCACTTGAGATAGCTGATGTTCTAAAGGCGCGGGGATATAGTAAGGTTCACTTGCTGGTCAGGCGGGATATCATGCGTGCCCATCTGGACGAAGAAATAGCCGAAAGATTAAGACAGGTTCTTGTAGAAAGAGGTATAGACTTAATTATGCCTGCCAAGATTGAGAGAATAAGCAATAAGAACGGTAAAAAACATGTGATTCTTTCTGACCGAGAGCTAGAGATAGATTTCATCTTTTTTGCAACTGGGACAGAACCCAACCTAAACTTAGCTCAACGGGCGGGGCTCGAAATAGGAGATACAGGGGCTATAGCTGTAAACTCAAATCTCCAAACAAGCGATCCCGATATTTATGCCATTGGCGATTGTATGGAGAATTGGGACACGATCACAGGTTCCAAGCGGCGTCATCAATTAGCTACAAATGCGGTTCGAACTGGATACATAGCAGGGAGAAACGCAATCCTTGGCAATAAAATTTCTTATGGAGGCACAGCAATGCCTTTCATAACCAAGATATTTGACTACCAGGTGGGGGCTGTAGGTTTTACTGAAAGAGAGACTAGAGAGAAAGGAATAGAGACAATATCCACTACGGTTAATACCCCTTATCTGAGAGAGCCGAGGGGGGGCAAGCCAGCATGGTATAAGCTCATCGCTGAGACCAAAACCCAGACGTTGATAGGAGCCCAGTTGATCTCCGAGGAGATAGTATCGGGAACAATTGATAAGCTTGCCGTTGCCATAGCGAATAGAATGCCGCTTATCAAACTGGTTCAGATTGACAGCTCCTACTCACCCTACGTCCAAGAAGACCAGATAGCAGTTCCGATACAACGTTTGATAGACGAGCTTGGCTAACATAGAAATACTTGGCTAGCCCACTTGAAGACATATGCCGGCATTGTTAGTGGAAAAGACCTCGCCAAATTCCTGAGCTATTTGACATTTTCTTTTATTCATTGGGGCTGACACAGAGATGGCTCTAATAGCTAAAGGTTAGGCCGACGTCGCAATGTCTCCGCCAAATCAAGCGGCATGACCTCAGGCTTCGGTGCCCCGTATACAGTCACAACATTTTCGAAATTGGTAAATTCCTGCTTTATCTCAGCTATGCTTTTAGGCGGTAGCGGTCTGACAGCGCAAGGGCGTAAAGGTGTATTTATTTGCACCTCGTCAGGCGAAATCTGACGAGCCAGCGCTGCTATCTCCGAGGCATAATCCTTGTTGGCTTCAATAAACATTATCTGCAAGGCTAATTTAGCCTTGTGTTTGTCCCTAAAACGCCTGAGGCCATCTTTTATCTGGTCAAAATGTAATCCGGGAGCTGGCCTATTGACCGTGGCCAACAGCTCTCCATTTGGCACATCTAGCTTAGCTACTACTGTATCAGCATGGACAAGTCGCTGCCTTACATCTTCCCGGAACATAAGCGCAGAATTGGTAAGCACAGCTACGGGTAAATCCAAAATTGATCTTGCAAGCTCAATCGCCTCGCCAAGATTACTGGCCAGTGTAGGTTCACCCATGCCAGAAAAAGTGGCGTAGTCAGCCTTTATCGGCCCAAGTAGCTTCATTTCACTGGCTAGTTGTTCTAGACTGATGAATTCCCTTGGCTCGACGATAAGCTGGCCAGTCTTACCTAACTGGCAATAGACACAGTTGAAGGAGCAAGCCTTCCTCCTCGTATTTAGAAGGTCTATGCCTAACGAGCTGCCCAAGCGCCACGAAGGAACAGGGCCATAAGTAAGCGCCATGTCAGTGCCTAACCTTTAGACTTAAATTGAAGTCCATAAATGCACTACAAGATTCAACGCCAATATCCACGCCAGCATTGATGCCCCCGATGGAATTTACGACAACCTTTATGCTGCTCCGTTAGTAATTCACTACCGTCGAAACTCAATGCCGCCAGAATCATTAAGAGCTCTTCAAGACTGTGATAACTAAAATTGTCCAAGCTATCCCGGAAAACTGCGTTCATTCTCGCAGTCTGGCTTCGTCTATAGCTGGTCAAATAATCATACTGGCGTCTCTTTTGTTCATTGCCCAGCACTTCGTAAGCCTCATTTATCTCCTTGAACCTGCCCTCAGCTTCTTTGGTATTTACAGGGTTGCGGTCAGGGTGATAACGTAAAGCCAGTCGGCGGAAGGCTTTCTTGATATCCCCAGGACTGGCATCTGTATTCACACCCAGCGTCTGGTAATAGTCCTTCGCTTCCATGCTTATTCCTTCCTCAAGAAAATCTGGAGACTGCTGATTTCCTTTACCCCCTTCAGGCACGAGGCCATAGCCACAACTACATTTGTAATAATCTGCTTAGGGAAAGTGGTCAAAGTTATAGGAGTATTATTTATGTACAGAGAGACCCGCTCTTTCTGTGGCTTGATGAAGCCTCTCTCCAACAGGTCAGCCAGGCTCTTACTATCTCCAAATGAGAACTGCCTGGCCTTAGTTTCCAACGGTTCATCGGTGATTATGGCTATACGCTTTTTGATATTCTTAAGAGCTGCACCGGCGTCCTTACGGTGGATCTCTATCTTGGGAGCATTCCCCTGTTTAAATCCTTCGGTAAGGATGATATCGTAGTCCTCACCTAAGAGATGTACTATCTCTTCAAGGGTAGAATCCTGGGAAACAGGCTTCACCAGCACGAGATTATCCGGTGAGCTAACTACCGCGGCCTCACTTCCTGCCTCAATATGACGCCAGCTATCCTTACCCGGTTCATCAAAGCTAGTGCCTAGGGGAGCATGTTTGATGGTAGCCACACGGTAACCTCTGGATTTCAGTTCCTGAACCAGCCTTTCAATAACAGTTGTTTTACCAGACTTTGATTTGCCTATGATAGAAACTACAGGAGGCACTTCACATTTACTCCTCACTAGCTGTGGTAAGCTCTTTTCCAGGGCTCGCTCTTGAAGGCTAGATAGTCCTTGATTGCTTCTTTAAGCGCATCGGTTGCTAAAAGAGCACAATGCTCGCTTTCCTCAGGCAACCCACCTAGAGCAGCTAAGACATCATGCTGACTGACCCTTTGAGCCTCACTGATGTCCATTCGCTTAGCCATCTCGGTAACCATGCTGCCTGAGGCAATGCTAGTTCCACAGCCATCTGTCCAAAAAGAAGCATTCATAACCCTGCCGTCTCTCACCTTAAGGTATATTTCCATAGTATCCCCACAGGAACCAGTTACCCTGCCAAATCCATCGGGGGCGGGAATTCCACCCAGATTTCTGGGATTGAGAAAATGGTCAATCGTTTTCTCCGAGTAGACCTTTTTCATATCCTCCATGACGGATTGCTCCACTTCTTTGAATGCGTCATCAAATTCTTCTGCCATTTTCTCTACTCCTCTAGAAAAAGAAGTCACGGGCCAGACCAACTTGCCTGACGGCGTATAGCTACCCCTCACTCTTCCCATTTAGAACTGTGACCACATTGGCAAAAAACTCAGACACAGCATCTGAACTATATCTCTCAATTTCCCCTTCGTCACATAACCTAGCTAACTCCGGGTCAATGGGCAACTTCCCCAAAAGAGGAGCTCCGGAGGCCTTGGCCATTTCTTCCCCTTTGCTCCTGCCAAAAATTTCCATCTTCTTACCTGTCTCAGGCAATGCGAGATAGCTCATATTCTCCACTACTCCCAAAACACGAACATTCAACTTTTGTGCCATTTTCACCGCCTTCATGACTATCATTTCAGTCAACTCCTGGGGAGTGAAAACGTCAATCACCCCCGAGATGGGTATTGATTGCATCACCGTCAATGGGGCATCTCCAGTGCCCGGGGGCAAGTCTATTACCAGATAGTCAAGCTTGCCCCAGAGAACTTCCTCCCAGAACTGCGTGATAGCTTTAGACAGAAGGGGACCTCTCCAGATAACTGCTTCCTCCTCGCTGGGCAAAAGCAGATTCATGGACATGATTTCAATTCCAGACTTCGATAATACGGGCAAAATACCTGTCTCGCTACCGCTGGGGCGAGCATCTAAACCAAACATCTTGGGGATACTGGAGCCAGTAATGTCAGCATCAAGTACGCCAACCTCCTTGCCTTGCCGAGCAAAAGCACTACCCAACAAACCAGCAACCAAAGATTTGCCTACTCCTCCCTTGCCACTCATCACCGCTATTATTTTCTCAATCTGATTAAGCTCTTTCGGCTTGGCTTCGACAAGGTCAACAGTTACTTCTTCCACCCCGGAAAGCTCGCTAACCGCTGCCGCTGCTTTGTCCTTCATCCAACTATGGTATTGGTCAGGGATAGCAGCCGAAGCCAAATTTATTTTCGCCTTGCCCTCCTTAATTTCCGTGCTTCGAACCAAGTTCATCTGTACCAAGCTACGCATTGTCCCGGGGACAAGCACTTTATTCAGTGCTTCTTTCAATTTTGTCTCGATTTGATTCACCAAATCACCTCCTGCTGGTAAAAGGTCTCCCACTTACCTAGGCTTTCCATGTTGCTCTCCTTTCCTTAACAAAGAATATATTTCCTCTACCTGCCTCTTTGTCTCTTCAAGCGGACCATCATTATTAATAACAAAGTCGGCAGATTTAATCTTTTCCTCAAGAGGAAGTTGAGACTTTATCCTGCTTCGGGCATCTTCCCGACTCATCCCCTTTTCTTCTAATCGCCTTAATTGAGTTTGTTCACTGGCAGAAACAACGACTACTTTATCCATAAACACAGGTCGAGTAAGCTTAAGCTCAAACAATAACGGGATGTCCTTAATAATCAGAGCATCGGGGTCAAGTCTTTTGATCTCACTTGTAATTCTTTCGTCTTCCCTAAACACCTCGGGGTGAACTATCTGATTCAGCTTTGCCACCTTTTCTTTGTCGGAAAATACTATCTCAGCCAGCTTCTGCCGATCGATGGTCAGGTCTTCATTTAAGAAGTCCTTTCCAAAATACTCCACTATTTCTTTCCAAGCCCTTAAGTGAGGATGGGTTACCTCCCGAGCCAGTTCATCCCAATCAATTATATAAGCCCCCAGTTCTCTAAGAAAATTGGTTACCGTGCTTTTGCCTGTGCCCACACTTCCCGTCAGACCAACAATAATCATTTGCCCCCATTTCGCCCCGTTAATCACCTCCCAAGGTTCAAATTGCTATCGCTGGAAAAAGCTTCCGTTTTGTCTCCTTTTTGCCGTTATCATTAATGGTCGCATATATTGTCGCCTGTTGCCAACTCACCTTTTATATAATCCAGAACAGCCTTCTCAGGGTCGTCACCGAGCACACCAACAACAACTTGAATACGACTCTCGTTGAAAAGAGCCTGGGCTCGGGAACCCATGCCGATAGCTATGACAGCGGAAACCCCTTGCTCAGCCAGCCATGCAGGAAGAACCCCAGGTTGATGTCCTGGTGATGGTATAACCTCCCTTTTTACAATCGCCTTAGTCACTTCATCAACATCAAATAAGGCGAAATGGCTGCAATGGCCAAAGTGAGCAGCCACTTTGCCCTCTGTCACAGGTACTGCGAATCTCATTTGTTATCCCTCCTGCAAGTATCATCCAAGGAGCAAGGAGGCGTCTCGCAACGCTCTGCCCTGCCACAACAAGTCGTGCCGGGTGTATAGGCATCAGTCTTCAGAGTATACGGTACGGAGAGAAGCCTGTCCAGTTTATAGCTGCCACACACTGGACACTGGACATCATGGTTGTTAAGGCTGCGGAGGAATATCTCTGAAATCCTCCCGCATTCCAAGCATCTGTATTCGTAAATTGGCATCTCTACCCCCTATTTGTCTAGTTTCGCTGAAACAGTCTGCCATAGCTCTTTTATCTGATTCGTTACTTTGTTATTGGAATATTCCACTACCGGCAAACCTTGAACAATCGCTTCAGTTATTACATTATCAAAGGAAATCTTGGCTGCCACCTCTATCCCCTCCTTGCCACAATAGCCTTCAATTCGAGAGGTATTCTCTTCATTGAGGTCATATTTATTTACGCAAACTAAAACAGGAATGCCGAAGTGGCGGCAAACGCCAATGACACGCTCAAGGTCATGAATACCTGATAGCGTGGGCTCGGTCACCAGCAATGCCAGACTGGCACCCGATAGCGAGGAGATAACCGGGCAGCCTATGCCCGGAGGCCCATCGGTGATGATGTAGTCTAAATTTTCTCTCTCAGCGATGAGCTTGGCATTCTGCCGTACCAGTGCCACCAACTTTCCTGAGTTTTCCTGGGCAATGCCCAACTTGGCGTGGCATAAATAACCGTATTTGGTTTCCGAGATAAACGAATGCCCACTCATGCTGTCCTTCATAGTGATGGCATCAACAGGACAGACCTGGTAGCAAAAGCCGCACCCTTCACAAGAAAGAGGGTCAACCTTAAAATCCTTAATGGCTCCAAAGTGGCACAATTCCTGACATAAGCCACATTCTGTGCACTTATCCTCGTCGATAAAAGCGACTTGCCCGCTCCAGAATTCCTTTTCCTCCTTAACCTTTGGCTTAAGAAGGAGATGAAGGTCGGCGGCGTCTACATCACAGTCCGCTAATACCTTACTTTTGGCTAAGGATGCGAAGGACGCCACTATAGACGTCTTACCTGTCCCCCCCTTGCCGCTAAGAACCACAATTTCTTTCATTTATTCATGGCTTCCTGCTTGCGTCGGGCATGGATTCGGTATATCCTTTCCCCCCTCTCTTGCAAACATTGAGTGCACTGCGCCACTTCTTCAGGCTTAACTTCCTCCAGGCGAACTTCAAAGCCTAGCTCTTGATACATATCCACTAGTCTTTTGAGGTGTGTTTCGCCGTCTATGGCAACTTCCTGCCAGTCCATCATTTTGCCACCCGACTAGCAGCAATTACATCTTTGATGTCCTGAAAAAGTTTGAGAAAATCCTCACGCCACTGAGGCATCCCTTCTACCAAGGGAATCCCCTTCGAATATAACATGGCGATCTTTCTATCCAGGGGAATTCTCAGTAAAATAGGTATTCCTTCTTGATGGCAATACTTCTCAACCCCCTCGCCTCCTATTCCAACACGATTAATTACCACCCCACATGGAATACCCAGCTTTCTCACCACCTCCACTGCCAGTGAAAGGTCATTTAGCCCAAAAGGAGTAGGCTCGGTCACGAGGAGACAAAAATCGCTCCCTTCTACCGCCTCTACTACAGGACAAGAAGTTCCCGGAGGAACATCGCTGATTACTATATTTGCAGGGTCAACATACTTCTTTACCTCCCTGATTACGGGCGGAGCCATTGCTTCACCAACGTTAAGCTTCCCCTGAATTAATTCCAAATTCCCTGAACCGCCTCTTTCGACTATCCCCACCTCTCTTCCTTCCTCAGTAATAGCAGACTCAGGGCACAAATAAGAACATGCTCCACAGCCATGACACAGTTCGGGGAAAACAAGTACTTTGTCCTTAATCACAGCGATGGCATTATAGGCGCAAACTTCAGCGCATTTGCCACAATAAGTACATTTTGTTTCATCCACCTTGGGGATAGGAATAAAAACGGGTTGGCCTTGGTTCAGAGCTAGATGCAGAAGAATATTAGCATTTGGCTCCTCTACATCACAGTCCAAAAGTTGAACCTTATAGTTATCGCTCAGGGAAAGAGCTAAGCTGGTAGCCACCAGCGTCTTTCCTGTGCCGCCTTTACCACTGGCAACAGAGATTATCATACTATTCCCGAATCATCTTTTCCCCGCACTTTGGGCAACTCAGGTTATAACAAGGGACGCTTGCCTGGTGAGGAATCTTTGTTCCACAGCTAGGACACATGCAATTCCCCGTGGGACCTGCGCCGGGGCGGTTTCCACCCATTCGGCCTCTACCCTTGCCACGTCCTAGTCCCCTGCCTGTTCCCGGACCTTGCCCATAAGGGCCCGTGCCATCTCCTCTAGGCATAATTCACCTCCGCCAAGAATTGGTTTTGCTTTACCCCATCGGCGGCAGCCCACAGACTCCAGAACTACAAGTTGGGCAACTTACCTCTGAGGATTCGGTTTCACTTGAGCCGCGGCTAAAAAATGAGGAAAGGAGTCTTTTGGGTTCACCAGCATGGCATTTGGGACAATTCAAACTAGAACCATCTTCACCAATAGCTTGGCGAACTTCAAATTTCTGCCCACAGTGCACACACTCGTATTCATAGATTGGCATAGCTTAGCTCCCTTTCTCCAGCTCTTCAAGACGACGCTGGATTTCATTTAGCTGTTGGCCCAGCGTCTGAGCTTGGGACTTGAGCATTTCTACTTCTTGCTCTGGGCTCATTGCTGTAGGTGCTTCTTGAGGCATTATTCCTGGCCCCATCCCCATTCCCATTCCCATGCCCCTGCCCATTCCCATTCCTCTGCCCATCCCTCTGCCCATGCCTCGTCCCATACCCATACCGGGCCCCATACCCCCTCCCATCCCATAATGGTTACCTACACTGGGTTGAGCGCTTGATTGAAACTTCCCTGCTTTGAAGGCTTCAATAGCGTCCTTTATCCTACCCGAAACACCACTTATTACTCGAATACCGGCTGCCGAAAGGGTCTGGTAGGCGTTCGGCCCACTATTCCCAGTGAGCACTACCTCTACCCCTTTACTGGCAATCATCTGGGCAGTGCTGATGCCTGCCCCACCAGCCGCCATGGCATTAGAGTTATCCAAGGCCTCAAATTCCATGCTCTGGGGGTCAACGATAATGAAGTATTGACATCTCCCAAAACGAGCGTCTACCTCAGCATCCAGACCAGGAGCTGTCGCTGATAATGCAATTTTCATGATGCACCTCTTTCCAGTTTACTTTGTCTCCAGTTCTTTTATTCTAGCATCAATCTGCTCCAATTGTCCCTTTATTACTCCAGCCTGGTTTCTCAAGAAATCCAGTTCTTGCTCCCGGCTCATCTGTGGAGCATATGGGTCTGTTCCTGGCGTAGCTCCCATAGGTGCTCCGGCATAACCATATGGCATAGCGCCAGGATAAGCTGTTCCTCCATAATAAGGCATTACCCCAGGGCTACCGTAAGAGGGATAGCCCGGCGGGACGGGCATTCCGGCAGCTCCGCTGAGGTAATAGCCACATCTAGGCAATCCTCCTCTTCCTAATCCAACATAGGGCCAAGGGGGAGAGCTTCCTCTAAAACCAAATCCCCATCCCCCTCTTCCAAATCCTCTACCAAATCCATTAGGCATTTTTCACCTCCTTTCTATTTTCGAAGTTCTTCAAGCCTCTTTCTCACTCCATCCAATTCGCTAGTCAGATATCTTTCCTGCTCTTCAAGCATTCTTATTTCTTCCTCCTTGGGCATAGCTCCCCAAGGATAGCCATAGCCACCATAGGGATACCCATAAGGTATTCTATACCCAGGCCATCCCCAAGGATATGAAGATCCATACCAAGGCCACATTTTATCACCTCCTTAAGAAATTCTAAAATTTACCACCAAGGGTATCCATAAGATCCCCATCTTCGCCAACCACGACCAAAGCCACGACCAAAGCCACGACCAAAGCCATAGCCCCACCTAGGCCATGCCGGCGTTACATTACCGTAACCATAAGGGTATTGGTAACCAGGCATTGGACTGGCGAAGCTTGGCCTGGCAAAACCAGCACAAAAGCCAGCCCCCCTTCCAGTCATTGGACCTAATCCTAACGGTCCTGTTCCATCTCCAAATGGCATCTCCATCACCTCCTTTCTTTTTATTTTCTCACCATCGCTGACCACCGCGAAATCTCTTGCCATATCTTTTGCCCGCAGCAAATGGAGGCAAGGGCATGGGCTGGATATTCCCACTGAAGCATACAGGACAAGATAAAGGAAGCCTCTGTGCCATAGCCTCAAAAGGCACATTCCACTCATGTCCATCATTGCCACATCTGTAGCGACGCTCAGGAAGCTCAAAGTTGCCTCCTTCGATTTGAATTGCCTTGCCATTAATCAGAGCATCGGCCAGCTTCTTCCGAGCCACCTCCAATATGCGATGGAATGTCGGCCTGGAAATACGCATCTGCTGCGCGCACTCTTCCTGTTCCAGTCCCTCCAAATCCTTAAGGCGGATAGACTCAAGTTCCTCAAGTGAAAGGCGAACACCCTGTAAAGCATTTGCCGGAACTCCCACCGGCCTGAAAAAGCCTACATTCGGCAACTGAGCAACACATCGCAACTTTTCTGGCCTAGCCATTAAAAATCACCTCATTTTCACTACGAATTTTGAACATATGTCAATAATAAGGATAATAGATCCTGTCAAATTTGTCAAATTTTGACCATAGCCACCGCTTGGTGGTACAAATTAAAATATGGATGACATTGAGCTTTTTCCCAGCCTCTCCCACTGTATAGAAACTACAGCTAGGGAGGAATTCTGGAATTCAGTAAACCAACATATGAAAGGTGGGCAAAAGGACAAAAAACTTGAGGAGAAAATAAAGCTCCTCAAAGCCTTCCTGGAATCAATGGACTTCAAAAAGCTCCGCAGTCAAAGCGAAAGATACTTAGTAGAAGGCAAGCAGGTTAAATTTGCAATCTCCTGGAAAGAAGGCAAGCCGATTTACGAGATGGTAGTGACTAAAGCTACGGATTGAGCAGCTATTCCTTCTTCCCTGCCGATGAAGCCCAAACCGTTGGTGGTGGTGGCTTTGATCGTCACTTGCGTTGCATCTATGCCTAAGGCCTGACCTATGCGTTTCCTCATCTCAGGGACGAAAGGAGAAAGCTTCGGGTTTTGCGCTATGATGGTAACATCAATGTTGACCACCCTGAGTCCTTTGGCTTTAAGCAGTTCACCAGTCTTGCTTAACAAAACCAAGCTCGAAATATCTTTATATTCCGGTTCCTGAGAAGGGAATAAGGTGCCAATGTCGCCCAAATCAGCAGCGCCGCATAAAGCATCTATTATGGCGTGCGTTGCCACATCAGCATCGCTCCAGCCCGACAAGCCTTTATCGTGAGGAATATCAACGCCTCCCAAAATTAGCCTTCGCCCGGAAATCAAGGGGTGGACATCACTGCCAATGCCAACCCTTAATTCTTTTTCCATCTGAGACCCTTCGCTCTGCTCAAAACCTGCCGCTATATCTGTGCAGAAAGCTGCTTACATTTCTCCCAAGTCATTATTATTAGTATACACCTAAACTTTGTAATATAGCTTCTCGCTTCTCCCACTCAGTAAGCATATTGAACAAAATGGACGATTGTTTTCCCTGAGCGATAGTCTATTTCGGCATGAGGCTCATAAAAAGGTCAGGTGCCCCACCTATGTGCTCCAAATAGGGATGGCGGTCTTTGAGATTTAGCAAATTCGCGTAGGCATTAAAATCCTGCTGCAAGTTCCACTCACTACCATGCTTCCTGTATAACTGATAGCGAAGGCCGTCTGAGGCAACTAGGTGGATACATTCTGGGAACATGTTGGTATATTTCACTAGCTGCCTCTCAGCATAGTGTAGCCCTTCCCCCATACGCTTAGACTCTAGAATCATTGAAGGTTTTTCACCTCTCTTGTAGACCTCGTGGAAGAAAGACATATCAGTGTTTTTCCACTCAATCTTAATTTTCTGCTCTGACCACCCCAGCGCCAACAGAATCGGCACGATCAGGAAAGTACGTATCTCATGCTCACTTAGGTCACGCCCGTACCGCGTATACCAGCGCGCTAGGCGACGAACCCGCCAGATGGCCTGGATTACCGTCTCAGCATCTGCTGGCCGTAACCCTTTCCCAATCAAGCTTTCTACCAAATCCTCGTCAGAGATTTTTTGAGCAGGCTGAGGGATTTCTTTAGCTACTTGCTTGTTACCTTCCTCCATTACCTTCTCTGCCCTCTCTACTGCCTCTCTTTTGTATACCCTTTTGAAAGTGCCCATCGCCAGACCATTTGTAAGCACTCTTTCAGTTGGGCACACCCATTTCACTTTATGGCAATGCTGGAGATCCCAACCTTCAACATCATCAAACTGCTTAACATATTCATATTTATCTGCAACATACCCAACAGCTTGAATCTGCCACTTCTCCTCTTCTGGTTTCTTTCGGTGATGTGGTCTCTTGAGGATAACTATGTCATCTTTTGCCACCTGCTTTGCAAAGCGCGCCACCTGAGCACCCCAACGACGACTTCTATAATAATCTTCATTGTTGAAGTACTCGCCATGGTCGCCGCCTCCGATCAGCATAACGCCATATCGCAAAAACACTCCTGAATAATCACGGCCGCCTTCTCCAGCTGCGACTTGCCAGTATTTCATTGAACACCTCCGGCGGTAGCTACCAAGTTATATGGTCAGCCGAGCTTACTTTGGCCCCCATGACAACCATTTCCTTGTTTGGGTAGTAAACACCAACCAAATAATCAAATATTCCTTCTCCAATCTCCTTGCTTGGTACTGGCTCTGGCCCGTAAGTCTTTACCAAACGTACGAAACTGTCACCAAGCTCCTTGGCTCTCTCTTTGGAAGTTCCGTAATCAACGATAACAACGAGATTAAGTTCCTTGCCATCTTGGCCTGCATAGGCATCACGGACACCCGGGTGGTCCTTAATTCCCTGAATGGCTAAATTTATTTGCTCTTCAGTGATTTGTGGTGGAGCTGCACTCGGTCCGCAACTAATAGCTAGCAAAATAACCATAAGAATAGCAAAAACAATGCATCGCTTTTTCATCTCTGTCCCCCCCTCGTTTTTTTCTTCATTTTGTGCCTTGAGTCACCGCTCGCTTTCTTGTCGCGCTTCTATATTATAACTCAGTTACGAGATAACTACAGCCATAACTGACAGAAATCTCGGAGGGATAAGATCGCTTCTACCGTCATAACGCTCATTTCTCCCACATGGCACATTATACATCACCTATGGGAAAGGATAGACAAAACGCCCTTTTGTTAAATTCTGCTTTTTAATACCGGGGGCGAGATTTAGATATTTTGGGCGATGATTCTTGCCAATGCTAAATCTTCAGCTGTGGTCACCTTTATGTTTTTATAATCGCCCATATAAAGCTGCACCTTGTGTCCCAAGCGTTCCACAGCAGTGGCATCATCGGTAACCTCTGCTGCGAGGTTCTCATAAGCCCTGGTTATCACATCAAAGCTGAATATCTGCGGGGTTTGCGCTGCCCATAACCTGTCACGTTGAAGCGTTCCCCCAACCAATCTCTCATCAGCAGCAACCTTGATAGTATCTTTCACCGGCACTGCGGCTACAGCAGCCCCGGTCTTCTCAACTACCTTCAGGCCATCCCCAATCAAATCTGGGGTTAAGAAAGGCCGCGCTCCGTCATGAATCATGACCCAATCACACTCCTTTATCTGACTCAGTCCTTCCCTCACCGAATCCCGTCGCCGTGAGCCACCTGAGCATAAAGTAACCTTAGACCAGCCTCTCTCCTTTTTCAATTTCTGCCCCCGAGCCAGATCCTTATCGTTCAATACCAGGACTATCTGCTGAACCGAGCCGTATCTCTGACAAGTATCCACGGACCAGGCCAGTAAAGGTTTCCCCCCTAGAGGAGCAAAGAGCTTGTTTATACCCACCATCCGTTGGCCGGTTCCGGCAGCGACTATAACCGCGCCTAACTTGCTAGATCCAAGATTCAAATCTCTAACTTCTGCTCCCAAATATTAAAAGTCAAAATGCAAAAACCTTTTTATTCTTGCCTTGTATTTTTGCCCTTCGCATTTTGCATTTTACTTTCCCTTGTAAGTCCCCGCCCCAGAGCTTCAGCCACCGAGCCGACCTCAATTAGGTGAATGTCCGCAGAGTGAAGGGATCGCTTCACTTCGCTCGCAATGACCGGGGAAAGTCTGGGCATAATACAAGATTTAAAGCCCAACCTGACGGCCTCGGCAATTCTTCGCTCCACATGTGATACCCCTCTAAGCTCCCCATTCAATCCCACTTCTCCCAAAGCAACCAAGCCTGAAATTGGCTTTGCATCACGAAAACTAGAGGCAACAGCTGAGGCAATTCCCAAATCAACCGCCGGCTCATTGACCCTTAAGCCGCCAGTAACGTTGACTATAATATCCTGATTGAAAAGCTTTAATCCGGCACGCTTAGTAAGCACAGCAATTATCAACAGTAGCCGATTAAAATCAACGCCGTTGGCAATGCGCCTTGGTGGAGTAAAACTATTAGGAGTAGTCAAAGCCTGAATCTCTACCAACAAAGGGCGATTCCCTTCAAGAGTAGGCACCACCACTGAGCCCATAGTTCCATCCTTGTATGCAGATAAGAAAACTTGAGATGGGTTACCTACTTCTATTAGTCCCCTATCGCTCATCTCAAATATTCCCACCTCGTGAGTGGAACCGAAACGGTTCTTTACGCTGCGTAGCACCCGGTAACTACTAAATGGTTCGCCTTCGAAGTAAAGCACCACGTCAACAATATGTTCCAGCGTTCCTGGGCCTGCAATGGCCCCTTCCTTGGTCACATGCCCGGTGATTAACAGGGGCACATTATTCTGTTTCGCCCACCTCTCCAACCTCCAAGTACATTCCCTCACCTGGGAAATACTGCCCGGCATTCCAGCTGCATCCTCTAAATACATAGTCTGAATGGAATCGATAATCGCTAATCCAGGAGAAAGTCCTTCCAGGCATTCTAATACGGCAGCTAAATCGGGCTCAGAGAGAAAGTATATCCCCTTGCCCCCTATACCGAGGCGCTCACTTCTAAGTTTAACCTGATTAATAGATTCTTCACCGGAGACATAGGCGACAACTTTATTATTCTCAGCCATCATCGCCGAAATTTGGAGTAAAAGCGTAGACTTACCTATTCCCGGCTCGCCACCAACAAGCACCAGAGAGCCTGGTACTAAACCACCTCCCAGAACTCGATTCACTTCAGCAAAACCAAGGTGAAAGCGAGGAAAGTCACCCTTCTCTACTTGGGAAAGTTCCTGGGGTATATTTCCTCTAGAGGAAAGCTGGCTGGGAGCGCGGGATAAAGTGACCCTGGTTTCTACGAAGCTATTCCACGCCTGGCAATCAGGGCAGCGTCCTAACCATTTGAGACTTTCTTTGCCGCATTGCTGACAAACGAAAACATTCTTGAATTTGGATTTGCCCCGCTCGTTAGATTTCAAGTCCCCTGGCCAAGATACCTAAAACTCGATAACGGCTATCTTTTCCCCGGTCCTAACTACCTGCCCTGGTGAAACTGCCACCTCTACAACTGAAGCTTTTGCTGGAGATAATATAGGGTTTTCCATCTTCATAGCTTCTATGATGCAAACCACCCCATTCTCCTCAACTGAATTACCCATGGTTACATCAACACGCACTATTTTCCCAGGTAGCGGCGCTTCAATTACTTCTTGAGCCATATTTATGTAGTCTCCTTAACCAATGGTTTCATTACAATTTCCTCCTTGACGCAATCCACAACCACCGCGTCTCCAGGCAGGAATTCACCGCGCAGCAAAGCTTCGGAGAGCTGATCCTCAACCAAAGTCTGGATGGTGCGACGCAAGGGGCGGGCTCCAAAAACAGGGTCATAACCCTTGTTGCCTATAAAATCCCTGGCTGCATCAGTTACTTCCAAAGTGACATTCTTTTCTTGAAGGGAAGCAACAACCTGGTTAAGCATCAGGTCAACAACCTGGCGGATATGTTCTTTGTTCAAAGCGTGGAACACGACCGTAGCGTCAATGCGGTTAAGGAACTCGGGCCGGAAAATTTTCTTCATCTCCCCGAGCACTTTCTCCTTCATTTTCTCGTACTCCACTTGCTGTTTTCCCTCGCCATCGACATGGGCAGCAAACCCGAGGCTCATATCACGCTTAATAAGCTCAGCACCGGCATTGCTGGTCATGACTATGATGCTATTACGAAAATCAACCCTTCGCCCTTTGGCATCGGCCAAATGACCATCATCGAAAATCTGGAGTAGGATATTAAATACATCATAATGCGCCTTTTCAATTTCATCGAGAAGAATAGTACAATAGGACTTCCGCCTTACTGCCTCAGTTAATTGACCACCTTCCTCATAACCAATATAACCTGGTGGTGCTCCAACTAAGCGAGCTACAGTGTGACGCTCCATAAACTCCGACATGTCAAGCCTGACCAAAGCATCTTCGCTACCAAACATGAACTCGGCCAAGGCCCGTACCAATTCAGTTTTACCCACTCCGGTGGGGCCCAAAAAGATGAAGATACCAATGGGACGCCTCGGGTCTTTTAACCCCGCTCGAGCCCTCCTTACCGCTTTAGCCACGGTATTTATGGCCTCATCCTGGCCAATGATACGGCGATGTAGAGCCTCCTCCATTTGTAGAAGGCGGCTGGTTTCATCGACAGTCAACTTTACCACAGGTATATTCGTCCACATACTGGCTACCTCGGCAATATCCTCTGAAGTAACCACAGGTCGGCCTTCTTCCTGTTTAACTTGCCACTCCTTCTTCATGGCCTCGACTTTCTCCGTTAGTTGAAGCTCACGATCACGCAATTCACTGGAATACTCATACTGTTGAGTTGCGACAGCCGATTCTTTTTCCTTGCGTACACTTTCCAAAGCCCGCCTCGCCTCAGTTAAGCCAATGGGGGCACTACCCCGTTTAATGCGTACTCGAGAGCTAGCTTCATCTACCAAATCAATAGCTTTATCGGGCAAAAAGCGGTCCGCTATATATCTGGTAGCCAGCGTAGCCGCTGTCTGCAAGGCTTCGTCGCTTATATCCAATTGGTGAAATTCTTCATATCTGTGTTTAATGCCCCGCAATATTTCCAAGGTTTCTTCCATAGTAGGTTCGGCTACCAGAACAGGTTGAAACCGTCGCTCCAAAGCTGGGTCTTTCTCCACATACTTGCGGTAGTCGTCCAAAGTAGTGGCACCAATACATTGAATCTCGCCACGCGACAACGAAGGCTTCAGGAGGTTAGAGGCATCAACCGCACCTTCAGCTGCTCCAGCACCCACAATAGTCTGCATTTCATCAATAAACAAGATGCAATTACCGGCAGTTTTCTCCTCCTCGATAACCTTCTTCAGCCTCTCCTCAAATTCACCACGATATTTTGTTCCCGCCACTAGAGCACCTATATCTAACGCAACTATTCTCTTACCCTGTAATACCTCAGGAACCTCCCCGGCTATTATGCGCTGGGCTAACCCTTCAACAATAGCTGTTTTGCCTACACCTGCTTCACCTATAAGCGCGGGATTATTTTTAGTACGACGACTTAATATTTGAACTATTCGTTCAATCTCCTTGTAACGCCCAATAATAGGGTCAAGTTTATCCGCCCGAGCTAGGGCAGTTAAATCGGTCCCAAGTTGATCCAAGGTCGGTGTGCGTGAGGCGGCGCGACCTGTAGTACGAGCTCGCACAGCTTCCTGCCTAACAACTCGACTGACCTCATCACGTGTTCGCTCCAAGGTAATACCAAAACTCTCTAAAACACTAAAAGCTACCCCTTCGCTTTCACGCATTAATCCCAGCAAAAGATGCTCAACACCTATATAGCTGGAATTAAGGCGACGTGCCTCATCCACAGCAAACTCGATGGCCCTCTTCGCCCGCGGAGCAAGGTCAACATCCCCAGTGGTAGCTCGACGCTCTCCTTTTCCAATTACAAATTCTACAGCCGCCTGTATCTTACCCATCGAGATACCTAAATTACTCAAAACTTTGGCCGCAATCCCTGACTCTTCGCTTGCTATCCCCAATAATATGTGCTCCGTATCGATGTAACTGTGGCCTAGGCGTTGTGCCTCTCCTTGAGCTCGAGTCAGCACCCTACGAGCTCCTTCAGAAAACCTTTCAAATCCCGTGCTCATTTCAACCCTATCGCAATTCTAACTCAAGTATAGAGCATACTACCATTCCCGTCAACAAGCCCACCTTACTTGAACTGAATAGTAGAATGGTAATATAATACCACAAAATCATTATTGAAGGTTAATAGAAATGCGGGTCACTGGCGGTAAAGTAAAGGGAACTCATTTAAAAACTCTGCCAAGGCATTCTATTAGACCCACGACCAGTGTGGTAAGGCAAGCTATATTCTCTCTTTTGGAAAACAGACCTACCAATTGGCGTCAGGTTCTTGACCTATACGCCGGCAGCGGTGCTCTGGGAATTGAAGCTCTAAGCCGCAGAGCGGAATGGGTTGACTTTGTTGACAACAGAAAAAGTTGCTGTGACCTTATCAGAACCAATCTGGAAAAAATAGGGAAACTACAGCGGGCTCACATTTACTGCTGTAGTGTCAGCAAAGCACTTGCCTTCCTTAACAGTAGTTATGACATTGTCTTCATAGACCCACCTTACTCTGACCCTTCCACAAATAATTTACTCATAAATCTAGCTAAGTCAAATTTGCTCAGAGAAAACTCTACAATCGTGCTTTGCCACGCAAACCGCTTCCCCTTAAATTCCGACTATGATGGACTTCACCTTGTTAAGCAGCGCCGCTACGGTGACACCTTTATTTTCATATACCAAAAGGAGGTTTAACTATGGTCGTAGCAGTTTATCCAGGCACCTTTGACCCCGTCACCTTCGGGCACATGGACATTATTGAACGAGCATTACCCCTGGTCGATAGGTTAATCATCGGCATTTATGAGAATCCTGCTAAACGGCCGCTTTTCCCTCTGGAGCAAAGGGTAAGGTTAGTGAGAGAGGCGGTAAGTGGCTTGCCCAATATCGAGGTTAAAGCTTTTAAAGGGCTGGCCGTGGATTTCATACACCAAGTAGGAGGAAAGGTTATGGTCCGCGGTTTGAGGGCAGGTTCTGACTTCGAACGAGAATTTGATATGGCGCTGATGAACAGAAATCTGGCGCCAGACATCGAGGTAATTTGCTTGATGACGAGCTCTCAATACCAATTTCTTAGCTCAACCCTGATTAAGGAAGTAGCTGAGTTAGGAGGCTGCCTTGAAGGCATGGTCCCCGAGCAAGTCGCTGTAGCTCTAAAGGAGAAGTTTTCCACGCCTACTAAGCTTGCCAGTGGGAAAGACAAAATGTAAAATTAAGAGCTAAAAATTAAGGAGGTAATAGAAAGATGGCATACAAAATTACTGAGGAGTGCATTAGTTGTGGTGCCTGCGAACCAGAATGTAAAAATGAGGCCATAACTGAGGGCGAGGAAATCTATGTTATTGACCCCAATAAATGCACTGAGTGTGTGGGCTGGTTCGAGACACAAAAGTGTGTTGAAGTTTGCCCTGTAGAATGTTGCATTCCCGACCCCGATCACAAGGAAACACGGGAGCAACTGTTGGACAAGTGGCGCAAGCTACACCCCGGCGAGACTCCGGCCACCACCTAAAATAAAGCTCATCAAACATTTCAGGCGAAAAGCCGTTTGGTGTAGTGAGGGATACTTTTCATCTGATTCAAAATTGATAGCTCGCTATAAGACCTTAGTGAGAGATAGCAGCTACTACATCGGTTAGCTCGGGAGAATTTTTCTACCATCTCCTTCTGGGTAGCATATTTACTGCGGTGCAGTGAACATGGAATAAGGCTTCCTTCAGGCATTACAATAAGAAACCTTATGCCGGCCTTACAATCTGGCATGCATCCTTGTTCAAAGAATTTCAGGGTATTGAGAAGTACAGCTTTAGGGTTGGCTATATGATTGTCTCGCTTTCTTAATGCTACAAGTTCGTTAATAGCCTGGCGTAAAATTCCCAAATCCTCTCCATTGCTGAGACAATAGTCCTCACTCCCTGTTCGCAACGCAGTATATGCAAGATATGATATATCTACACCCCACTCAATGGCCTTTTTTGCCAAAGGCAATATTTCCCTCAGATTGGCTTTCGTGATAGCTGTGTTCAAGATAATATCCCGATACCCAAGCTTTGCTAGCCGGGGGATAGTTTGTTCCAAATGTTTATAGAGACCCGGCCGCCCTCGAAATTCATCATGCCGCTCATCAGGAAAGTCAAATGATACGGAAAATTGATTCACCCCTGCTTCACGTAATTGCAGGTAATTGCTCTCATTCAGTAGCACTCCATTGCTAACGAGTATCAGGTATGGTGTCCCATCATATTGTTTGACAGCCTTGACTATGGCTGCTATATCCTTACGCAGAAGGGGCTCACCACCAGAGAATAGCGCTACAACTGGACTCAGGCGCCGAGTTAAGTCTCCATACTCCTCTGGTTTAAGTTGCTTTTCATCCTTTATGAACCCCCCAAGGTCACAGTGCCGGCAATTGCAGTTGCAGGAAAGCGTTACTTCGTAAGCAACTACTAGAGGACGCTTAGTTATATAGTTATGTATTCCCCTTCTGACAAGCTTAATTGCTTGCAATTGAGAAACATTTGCCATTTATCATCCTCATATTTGAAACCAATTACTGTACAGTTATTTAGTGTTGAGGGAATGGATAGTAAATATCTCTCAGTGAAAAACCATTTGCTGTATGTACCTAGGGAGATTTTTCGCGTGACTCAAAAATGACATCTCACTGTATGACCTTATAGCGACGTAGCAACTACCACATCGGTTAGTTCGGGAAAATTTTTCTACCATCTCTTCGCGAGTAGCATATTTAATGCGGTGCAGTGAACAGGGAACCAGGCTCCCGTCAGGCATTACGACAAGAAATCTTATGCCTGCCTGACAATTTGGCATATATCCTTGTTCAAAGAATTTTAAAGTATCTCGGAGCGTGAGTTCCGGGTTAACTAGATGAGTACCCTGCTTTTTTAATATTATTAGTTCGTTAATGGCCTGGCGTAAAATTTCCAAATCCTCTCCGTTGTTGAGGCAATAGTCATTATTCCCTGTCCGTAGCGCAGTATATGCACTATACGACATGTCTACACCCCACTCAGCGGCCTTCTTTGCCAAAGGCATTATTTCCCTCACATTGGCTTTAGTTATAGCTGTGTTCAAGATAATATCCCGAAAACCAAGCTTTGCCAGCTGGGGAAGATTTTGCTCCAAACGTTTATAGAGACCCGGCCGCCGTCGAAATTCATCATGCCGCTCATCAGGGAAGTCAAGTGATACAGAAAATTGATCCACCCCTGCTTCATGTAATTGCAGATAATTGCTCTCATTCAGCAGCACTCCGTTGGTAACAAGTATCACGTATTTTACCCCAGCTTGCTTGATAGCCTTGACTATGGCTGCTATATCCTTACGTAGAAGTGGTTCACCCCCAGAAATTTGGGCTGCAAGCGGCTTCAGGCGCTTAGTTAAGTCTCCATACTCCTCTGGTTTAATTTGCTTTTCATCCTTTATGAACCCCCCAAGGTCACAGTGACGGCAATTGCAGTTACAAGAAAGCGTTACCTCGTAAGAAACTACTATGGGGCGATTAGTTATATAGCTGCGTATTCCCCCTGTGAGAAGCTTAACCCCTTGCAATAGAGAAATATTTGCCATTATCTAGTAAATAACCTCAATTTACTACTTGAAGCCGAGCACGACACAGTGATTAAGCCTCGATGAATATATCAACATTATCTTGTTCAGGACCTTGCCTAAAATATGTTCAGGATTGAATAAAGCCTTTAATCGCTCGTATGCATCCAGATATTTTAATGTCATTGTAAGTAATATAGACAAGCTTACAAATCCTCTATGAGAGACAGCGGACATATTTTTGAACCCGGCATTCTGGAGAATGTCCGCAAGAGTTTTTGTCGTAAATTGGTTGATATGAAGCCTCTTTATATCCCACCACCTTTTTCTTAAGATTTTCGCCGGTATCCCTTCAATATTTGGAGTTGATGCTACTACCAGCCCTCCAGGCTTGAGTATCCTATGAACTTCCTTGAGCATCACAAGTGGGTATGGCACATGCTCTAGGACCTGCCATAGAGTAACTACATCAAAATGATTTTCAGGAAACCGCAGTTCTTCAAAGGGCTTTGCTTCTACATCTAAGCCAAATTCCCTTATCGCATATGCGGCTGCATCCTGTGATATTTCAATCCCTTTAGTAGTATACCCAGCTTTAGAGGCACTAAAAAGGAAGAAACCTTGGGCACAACCTATATCTAAAAGGTTTGTGCCACTGGCATATTTTTGAATTAGGCGTACTTGTGATTCAGCAGTCCTTAAATAGCATTCTCGTATAGTAGGAGCATGAGTGTTCTTCGCTTTGCAGTAATACTCATTGGTCTTGCTTACTTTCTCCATTGGATTCATATATATAAGATGACAATTCTTGCACTTGACATGCCTGCCCCATTCCTTCCCAGGTACCAGATAACCCTGCACACCTTCTTGAGAATCATGTCCTTCCATACTATAGTTAAAAAGCACATTAAAATCGTCTGACTTCATGTTAGACTCAAAGAGCACCTCAAAATCATTTTGCCCACAACCGGGACAGTTGCGATACTCAAAAAGTGAATCCATCTTACACAACTCTTAAAGGCGTTCAGCTTTTTTACAAGCAGCAGCCACAGCCTCAAGAATGAGAGAACGGAATCTCCCCTTTTCTAACTGAAGAAGAGCCTCGGTAGTGGTTCCTCCTGGCGAAGTAACCATATTCCTCAAATCAGCAGGATGTTTGCCCGTCTTCTCAACAGTGAGCGCAGAGCCAAGTATAGTTTGTATCACCAATTCCTGGGCCATATCCCGAGGCAAGCCAATATGCACACCAGCATCGACGAGTGCCTCGATAAAAAGAAAAACATAAGCTGGACCACTGCCGCTTAAAGCAGTGGCCATACCTAAATATTTCTCATCAGTAACGTAAATTTCTTTACCCAAAGCACCCAGTACAGTCCGAGCTAACTCTTTTTGCTTTTGTTCAGTCTCAGCAGTTGCTGTCCAAATAGTCATTCCCTCGCCAATTTGCGCTGGCATATTAGGCATAGCCCGAATTACAGAGGAATGGTTTAAACCCTGGCATAAACTGGACAGAGTAGCGCCAGCTACTATAGATAAGACTAGCTGTTCGGGCGATGGAGTCCTTATCTCTTCCATCACCTGAGGCATATTTTGAGGCTTCACTGCCAGAATAATCAAGTCGGCATTTGCCACCGTCTTTCTATTATCGCTCAAAGTGCTAACTCCATATTCCCGGCTCAGTAGTTCACGTCGCACCGGACTTATATCGCTAACCACCATATCTTGTGGCGCAGCCACCTTTTTAGTCAAAAGACATCTCACCATCGCTTCCCCCATAGCTCCACCACCAATAAATGCTATCCTCATTTTTCTTTTTCCTTACTCCTTCGTGCTTCTATCCCCCCGATTACATCGGGGCTACCACAATATTCACCACTCGCTTAGGGACATAAATGACTCTGGTAAGTTTCTTACCATCAATATAAGCCTTTACTCGCTCTCGACCCAGCGCCAGTTCCTTGGCCTCGACTTCACTTATGGAAGCGGGGACAAGCACCTTATCGCGAAGTTTGCCATTTACCTGAATGACTAAGGTAATTTCTTTCTCTTTGACTAGCTCTGCGTCATACTCAGGCCATGGTTGGTTATGAATACTGTAGTGATGCCCAGTCCTCTCCCATAACTCCTCGGCAAGATGAGGAGCGGTGGGGGCAAGGAGAAGCAGAAAATAGCTAATAGCTTCCCCCCATAGAGAACCTGATACTACCCCGCTCTCTTTAACCTTAGATAGGTAGTTACTGAATTCCATAAGGCTAGACAGCATGGTGTTGAAGCGGAGCTTTTCCAAATCAGCAGTTACCTCTTTAATTGTCTTATGAGTTAAATGAAGGAATTCTTTCTCAGCCTCAGTATCAATGACATCCCGACAAGTCGGGACATATTCTGTTGTTACCAAGCTCCACACCCGGTTCAGCCAGCGACTGACGCCCACAATGCCTCTATCATTCCATTCCCCCCCCAGCTCCCAGGGACCAATAAACATGAGATACCCACGAACAGCGTCAGCTCCTAACTCAGCCACATATTCGTCGGGGGCAATTACATTGCCTCTAGATTTGCTCATCTTATCACCACGATAAATTATGGTCCCTTGATTGAATAGACGAGTAAAGGGCTCATCAAAGCCGACCAGGCCAATATCTCTCAATGTCTTGGTGAAAAAACGAGCGTAGAAGAGATGCATAACTGCGTGCTCAGCACCCCCGGTATACAAATCCACAGGCAACCAATATTTCATTTTGGCAGCATCAAAAGGAGCACCTTTGGTTTTGGGACTGGCGTACCTCAAGAAATACCATGAGGAACACATAAAAGTATCCATAGTATCTGTTTCCCTTCGTGCTAGCCCAGAACATTCAGGACAGGTGGTGTTGACGAATGACTGGCAAAATTTCAGAGGAGATTCCCCCGTAGGTTTAAATTCCGCATCGGGAGGAAGCAGAACAGGCAAATCCTCCTCGGGCACAGGGACTATGCCACATTTATCACAATAAATTATAGGGATGGGTGCCCCCCAATACCGCTGCCTGGAGATAAGCCAATCACGAAGGCGATAAAGAACCGACCGCTTGCCCCATCCTTTTTCCTCTACTAAAGCACAGATCGCTTCATATCCTTGTTCGCTGGGTAAACTGCTAAACTCCCCAGAATTAACCATTGTACCTGACCCAGTATATGCTTCCGTTAATTCTTCGCCTGTCCAACCCGGAGGAGCAATAACTGTTCGGACAGGTAGCTTAAACTTCCTGGCAAATTCCAAGTCCCGTTCATCATGAGCAGGCACTGCCATCACAGCTCCGGTGCCATAACTTGGCAATACATAATCAGCAATCCAGATAGGCACTCGCTCCCCATTAACCGGGTTGATAACGTAGCTTCCCAGAAAGACCCCTGTTTTCTCCCTGCCAAGTGCCACCCGTTCGTACTCAGTTTGCCGCCGACACCAAGCAATATATTCATCTACTTCAGCTTTATGCTCCGGGATAGTCAATTGAGAGACTAAAGGATGCTCCGGAGCCAGCAGGAAGAAAGTCACCCCAAAAATCGTATCAGGGCGCGTGGTGAACACTCTTATCTCTTGCTGCTCTACATCCTCATGCTCTAGCCAGAAGGAAATTTCAGCGCCCTCGCTCTTGCCCACCCAATGCTTCTGCATTATCTTTATGCGTTCTGGCCAGTCCAGACGACTATGATCAAGGAGTTCCTCGGCATATTTAGTAATCCTGAAGAACCATTGCTCCAGCTCTCTTTTAACCACTGGCGTGCTGCACCTCTCACAAAAACCTTCCCCTACTACTTGTTCATTAGCTAACACTGTCTGACATCTAGGACACCAGTTAACAGGAGCCTCAGCCCGATAGGCCAGACCAGCGTGATAAAATTTAAGGAAAAACCACTGCGTCCATTTATAGTAGTCCGGCAGGCAAGTAACTACTTCACGGTTCCAGTCATATATTGCCCCCATACTCCTGAGCTGCCGACGCATATTCTCTATATTTCTCATTGTCCACTCATAGGGGTGAATTCCGTGGCTGATGGCAGCATTTTCCGCCGGCAAACCAAAGGCGTCAAAGCCCATAGGATGAAGCACATTATAGCCCCGCATCCTTTTAAATCTGGCATAAACATCTGAGGGCGCCATGGCGTACCAATGACCAATGTGAAGGTCCCCTGAGGTATAGGGGAACATGGTCAGAGCATAAAATTTCGGGCGCCCACTATCCTCCCCTACCTCATAAATATGGTCAGCCGCCCACCTCTGTTGCCATCTCTTTTCGATTTCCCGAGGGTTATATTTCTGAGCCATATTTGCTAAAGTTTAACCTAAGTCAGGGTTAATTAAAAGCCCGTTTCCACTGCTGGAAATCAACATGGAAAGGGAAATTCTTAGCAAAATCCGGCTGTATGAACTTTTGTCCAGACTCGAAAGCAGCCCTGGAGACTATATAAGTCTGCATATAAAACCTTCCTCCTTTCCCTATTGTGTAAATGGACTATCGCTTCAGCCTCAATACAATACATATGCCCACGAAATTAAGGAATCGGTCAACATCAAAGCTGTAGCTCAAGCAGTTGAAAGATACAATACGGGAGCAGCTATATATTGGCAAGAAAACAGCAATAAATATATAGTGTTACCGCCGTTTCCCATTACTGAAGATAAAATCTCACTAGGCGAGCTTGTTGCCTCCCCCCTATTAGAAACCCTAGAGCGAGAATATATTATCGGCGTGGTGGTGGTAACATGGGGGACATACTCCATAGGAGTTTTCCATCGTGATAATCTGGTAAAATCGAAAACGGGCACAGGGTATATCCATAAGGAACACAGGAAAGGGGGAAGAAGCGAAAAAAGATTTGCCCGCAGGACTGAAGAACAGAAGAAGGATTTTCTGAGAAAGGTTAGCAATAGAATCGAGGAGGAATTTAAGAATTATACACTGGATTATATATTTTTGGGAGGGAATAGATTAATCCGCGCACCCCTATCAAAAGAATGTAAATATCTTCAACGAGAAGCCCAGAAAATTTCCCAGAGGGCTTTGAATCTACGATATGCAAGCAGGAAAGCCTTAAACCAGAGCCTTCGAGACATAACAAGCTCGCTGGTTTTATCTTTTTGAGACTACTCCCAAAAAGATACCAGTACACCCCTAGAGATAAATATCTCCTAAGGACTCAAGCCCACCCGCCTGGGGATTTCACGCAAACATAAATAACAGTAATACCACTACGTGACCCCTCTCAACACCCGGTGACCGCCGTAGAAATTTAGCGTTTCTCTATTCTGAATACTTTTGTGCCGCAGACAGGGCAGACACCCCGGGTCGCTGGTCTGCGGTTCTTGAGTGTAACCCGCATTGGGTTTCTTATCTCCACCTTTTTCCTGCACTTCATGCAATAAGCTGTCGCCATCATACCCTCCTTTTAATTTTATTACGCCTATATTGTTACTATAAGAACAAAGCTTTGTCAATACCTTTTGGGTCTCTAAAGCCAAGTATTGTAAATTTTTGACCATTTTAGCAGGCGAGGCAGGGGCCAAAAACTATTCAGAGTCATGCTACGAAGCTACATGTGGCATTCTAGTTAAAATAAGTGGATAGCGACTGCAATGCCGTATCGAATCGTTGCAGGCATTTCTCTTTCCCCAACACTGCCATGGTCTGAAATAATGGTGGTGCCGCAGTACGCCCTGTAACAGCAACTCTTAACAAACCGAACAATTCCCCTGTTCTTAAGTTTAGCTCTACGGCCAGAGGGCGCAGGATACTTTCAAGCGTGGCGGCATCCCAGGTTGTTACTTCTTCTAACTTTTGTGAAGCAATCGTAATAGCCTTAGCAGCCGATTTGGCATCCAATTTCCCGCTTAAAAGCAGGGCTGTATCATATTGCAGCTCGTCGAGGAAGAAAAAGCTAGCAAGCTGAGGAACCTCAGCTAAGGTTTTGGCTCGTTCTTGAATGAGCGATAGAACCTGGCTGACGTAACTCTTATCCAATGGGCGTTTTACCAATTTTGGCAAATCTTTGTCTAAAAATGGCATGGCTTGCTGGACAAATTCCTCCGGGCTTAGTTTGCGCAAATAAACCCCGTTCATCCATTCCAGTTTATCTTTATTAAAGATAGCCGCTGTTTTGCCTACCCTTTCCAGAGAGAAGTACTTTATCAATTCTTCTTGGGATAATAACTCAGTTCGATCATCAAGCGACCAGCCCAAAAGCACCAAGAAATTGACCATTGCATCTGGGAGGTATCCCTGCTCTTGATATTCAGTGATAGTGGTAGCACCATGCCTTTTGGACAGTTTGGCACGGTCAGGCCCCAGAATCATGGGTAAATGAGCAAATTGCGGAGCTTGCCAGTTTAGAGCTTGGTAAAGCAAAACATGGCGAGGAGTGCTGGAAAGCCACTCATCAGCCCTGAGGACATGTGAGATAGCCATTAAATGGTCATCTACTACATTAGCCAGGTGATATGTGGGATAACCATCCGATTTGAGCAGGATGAAGTCGTCTAAGGTATCGTGCTTAAAAGTTACCTGGCCATGAATTAAGTCGTAGGAAGTGGTTTCACCTTCAAGAGGTGTTTTAAAGCGAATCACGGGAGTAATACCTGTTGCCTCTAACCGAGTTCTTTCATGTTGTGTTAAATCTCGACAATGGCGATCATATTTCGGTGGCTGCTTACGTTTTGCCTGTTCCTGGCGCATCGTCTCTAATCGCTCTGGAGAGCAGTAGCATAAATATGCATGGCCCTCCTCAAGCAATCTGTGGGCAATTTCATGGTAAATGGACAATCGTTGTGATTGGAAGTAAGGCCCTTCATCCCAGTTTAATCCCAGCCACTGCAAGCTATCCAGTATTACCTCCACTGCGCCCTCCACCTTACGGGCAATGTCAGTATCTTCAATTCGCAAGATAAACTTGCCGCCGTAATGGCGAGCAAAAAGCCAGTTGAATAGAGCAGTCCTGATGTTGCCTAAATGTGGATACCCTGTGGGACTGGGCGCAAAACGAAGGCTAACCGATGTTTCCGACTCAGACCGCATTGCGCTATATTTTGCGTGACTTAACCTTACTTAGAGAGAGTTCGATGTAGCTTTTTTAACCGATCCAGATGTTTCCTAAGCCTCTGAGCAAGCTGCTCAACCTGAGCCAAGGCATGTTCAGTATCTTCTATCTCCGTGGTTATCTTGAACAAGATTTCACTTTGCCGCCCGCTTAACCCAGCCTCGAAATCAGCCAATTCCTCTACCCCAGCCTCTCCCATTAACTTGGATAAAAGGGTGCCTTCTCTGTCCGCTTGCTCTTTAGCGAGTTCCTCATAGGACTTCATGCCACCAGTTTCCTTTCTTTTACATCGAGGATAGCAAAATTTTAACATGCCTTGATGCCTCAAACAAGACCTTGATTTGACACAGCACCTGTAGATGGTGCTGCTCGTTCACCCGATTATGCAGAATTTCGCTGTTTCATATATATTAATGGTTGTTATTTTTTATTATTGTTGTGATGTGAGTGACCTCGATGCCCCAGTTTAAGATAGTTTCTGATTTTCGCCTTACCGGCGACCAGCCTCAGGCCGTAGACAAATTGGTCGAGGGTTTGAACAAAGATTACCGAGAACAGACACTGCTTGGAGTCACCGGCAGTGGTAAAACCTTCACCATGGCTAACGTCATCGAGAGAATACAGAGGCCAACCCTCGTGATTTGTCACAACAAAACCCTGGCAGCTCAGCTAGCAACTGAGTTCAAGGAATTTCTTCCCGAAAATGCTGTGGAGTATTTTGTCAGCTATTATGACTATTATCAGCCGGAGGCTTATATCCCCAGCACCGACCTCTATATTGAGAAGGAAACCGATATAAATGAGGAGATTGACAAACTACGGCATGCCGCTACCAGGTCTCTCTTCACACGCCGAGATATAGTTATTGTCGCTTCGGTTTCCTGTATTTATGGACTGGGGGCACCTGAAGAATACCAAAGCTTTGTCCTTACTATTGAAAGAAACAAACACTACAAGCGAGATAAGCTGGCCCGACATCTGGTGGATATGCAATACGAAAGAAACGACTATGATTTCACCAGAGGCAGATTCCGTATTCGAGGAGACACCCTGGAGATACAGCCAGCTTATGAAGAAACAGCCCTCAGAATCGAATTCTGGGGGGACGAGATCGAGCGCATTGTAGAGATTGACCCCCTAACTGGTGAAGTACTGGCTCATCGCGATCAAGTGGATATTTACCCCGCAAAGCACTTTGTTACCTCTCACGATAAATTGATGGCGGCAATCGGGGATATCAAAATCGAGCTAGAGGACAGATTAACGGACTTAAGGAGCCAGGGAAAGCTACTGGAGGCCCAGAGGCTCGAGGCACGAACCAATTACGATATTGAAATGCTTCAGGAGGTGGGATACTGCACCGGGGTAGAAAATTACTCCCGTCATCTCCAGCGGCGGGCACCGGGAAGCACACCTTGGACTTTGTTGGATTATTTCCCCGACGACTTCCTGTTGTTCATTGATGAATCACATATGACCCTGCCACAGATAAGAGGCATGTATCACGGTGATATTTCTCGAAAGCAGACGTTGGTTGATTACGGCTTTCGCCTCCCTTCAGCCCTGGATAACCGCCCATTGAATTTTGAGGAGTTCGACAAGCACGTCAACCAAGTTATTTACGTCTCTGCTACACCCAAGCCCTATGAATATGAGCATAGCCAGCAAGTAGTGGAGCAATTAGTCCGCCCCACCGGTTTACTGGAGCCTACCATAGAGGTTAAGCCAGTTAAGGGGCAAATTGATGACCTTATTTATCAGATAAAAAGCAGGGTAGCCAAAGGGGAGCGCTGTTTGGTAACTACCTTGACCAAGCGAATGGCGGAGGAATTAAGCGACTACTTGAGGGAAATGGAGATTAAAACTCATTACTTACATTCGGAGGTAGAGACTTTAGAGCGAGTGGAGATTCTCCGTGACCTCCGTCTTGGCGTCTATGATGTGGTAGTGGGTATTAATCTCCTTCGTGAGGGGTTGGACTTGCCTGAGGTGAGCCTAGTAGCAATACTCGATGCTGATAAAGAAGGCTATCTAAGGTCAGAGGAAGCACTCATTCAGACCATGGGGCGTGCTGCCAGACACCTAAACGCTCACGTCATAATGTATGCTGATACCATTACTCAATCCATGCAGAAGGCTATAGAGGAAACCAGCCGCCGCCGCCAAGTCCAAGAAGCTTACAACAAGGAACACGGCATAACTCCCCAGGGAATCCGAAAGGCAATTAAGGATATAACGGAGAGGGTTCAAGCAGTAGCTGAGACAAGGGTTCCTTATACGGTTACTCCTATTTCCAAGGAAGAAATGGCTCAACTTATCAAGCAATTGGAATCCCAGATGAAAGCAGCGGCCAAGAATCTGGAGTTTGAAAAAGCCGCTATGATCCGCGACCGCATTATCGAACTAAGAAAAGACGAGGAACTAGTTTCACCCGTGATGAAACGATAATCAGGGCAGTCGTTCGCCAAGAGTCGGATTTACTTGAGGCCACCCCTTTGGCCTGTTGGCTACCATTCATTCCAGCCTCTCTTCCAGAATGTGGCGACCCCATTCCGCTAGTGGCCAGTCGGAATGGCAGTGTTTTGCATCAGGTGTCCGACCAATATAAGCCACTGAACAAGCCAGGACTAAAGTAACGGAATAATAGGTACAAATGGGTGATTGACACCTCCAAAACATAAGTCATAGTATAGTAATAGTATAGTATGGCATAGTTGAGTAGTTTTAGGAGAGGAAGATATGCCCGTTGTTATTAATGACCAGACTTATTACAGGACAGCTGAGGTTTGCCGGATGATCGGCATCAGTAGAAATACCCTCTTCAGGTGGTTAAAAGAAGGGATAATTTCCGACGTCGAGTACCGAGACTGGCGGGGCTGGAGACTATTCACCCCAGCTCAGTTGGAGACCATTAGAGCGAAGACTAGCTATGTTACTACAATAAGTCGGGAAAACTAAGTAGGTGGATACATGAGATTAGCAGTCGAAGTAGCGGAAACAAAAAACTTATTCGAGACTCTAGCCAACAAATCGCTAGTTGGAATTCACATCATACAGGATGGAAAGTTTTGCTATACCAACCCCACCTTCCAGCATAACACCGGCTATAAGGAAGATGAATTACTGGGCAGGGATTCTCTAGAGCTTGTCGTTCCCGAAGACAGGGAGAAGGTCAGAGAAAATGCCATAAAGATGCTGAAGGGAGAACTCACCCTGCCATACCAATTCAGGGTGACCCACAAGAACGGCAGCATTAAGTGGGTAATAGAGTCAGTTGTTTCCATCCAGTATCGTGGGAGACGGGCAACTCTGGGGGACTTCATAGACATCACCGAGCGCAAGCAGGTGGAGGAGGCGCTGCGGGCGTCAGAGGAGACGTATAAAACCGTGGTCGAAGATGCCCCCATCGGCATTTATTACAGCGATTTTAACGGAACGTTTCTTTACGGAAATAAGAGGGCCGAAGAGATAATCGGTTATAAGGTGGAAGAGTTGTTAGGCAAAAGCTTCCTTAAACTAAAACTGCTTAGGCCTGAAGGGATTGCCAAGGCTGCGAAACTGCTTCCCTTAAACAAGTTTGGCAAAGCAACTGGTCCTGACCGTTTCACACTGAATAGGAAAGACGGGACTACAAGCATTGTAGAAGTTCGCACCGAGGTAATCACTATTGGCGGCAAGAAGGTAGTTCTAGGAATGGTTGCGGACATCACCGAGCGCAAGCAGGCTGAGGAGGCATGGAGAGAGGCGGAGGAGGAAAAGAGCGCTTTGCTTGAGGAAGCACCTGTCAGCATAATGCATGTGGACCCCAAGGGCAAAATCATCTATGTCAACAAGAGATTCGAGTCAGAGTCAGGTTACTCACGGGAGGAAATAGTCGGCAAGAACGGCTTTCAACTGGATTGGCTTACTGCCGATACGATGAAGTACCTTGCAAAAAGGATGGCGGCCAGATTGAACAGGAGACCTGCCAAACATCTCGAAACTCAGTTCAAACGCAAGGACGGTCAATGGATCTGGGTTGAAATAACGGCCAAGGTACTTAGAAGGTTAGGGGTTCCGGTTGGCATTCAACTTGTTACCAGAAACGTGACCGCGCGCAAGCAGGCAGATGAGGCGCTTCAAGCCGAGAAGAATAAGCTGCAATCAATAGTAGATGCCATTGAATATGGTCTCACCATACAGGATAGAGACTATAACATTATTTATCAAAATGGGTCCATGATAAAAGCTTATGGCTACCACCTGGGGAAGAAATGCTATAAAACCTATGAAGTCAAGAAAAAGGTATGCGATGGCTGCCCTGTAGAAAAGGCATTTAAGGACGGCAAGCCCCACACCTCGGAGAGGAGGGTGGTACTGCCTTCGGGTGAGACTTTCTTCATGGAGAATACGGCTAATCCCATCAGAGATGCCAGGGGAGAAGTTGTTTCTTGCCTTGAGATTGTCCGGAATATCACCGCGCGCAAGCAAGCGGAGGAGGCGCTGAGGCAGAGTCGGGAAGAGTTACGGAAAATGTTTGAGTCAGTCACCGATGGGATAATGGTTACTGATTTCAAGGGTGTCATCACCAAGACAAATCAAAGAACGGCGGATATGCATGGCTTTGCTTCCAAGGATGAGCTGGTGGGGAGAAACGCCCTTGAACTGGTTGCCCCCCGTGACCGTGAGAGGATGACCAACAGCATGCGGGAAGCTCTAAAGCAGGGGACAGTTAGAGGTGTGGAACACACCCTGCTTAAGACTGATGGCAGTGAGTTTCCCGCTGAGCTAAGTACCAGTGTGCTAAAGGATGCTTCGGGCAATGCGGTGGCTCACATCACAATTGTAAGGGACATCACCGAGCGCAAGCAGGCAGAGGAAAAAGTGCAGCACCTTAATCGGGTGCTTCGTGCCATACGCAACATCAACCAGCTTATCGCCAGGAGTACCGACCGCGATAGCCTGCTCAAAGGTGCCTGTGATAACTTTGTCGAGACTCGAGGTTATTACAGCGCCTGGATTGCCCTCCTGGATGAGTCGGGCAAGCTGGTAACCGTTGCTGAATCTGGCCTGGGCGAGAGTTTCCTGCAAGTTATGGAGGGGCTCAAGCATGGAGAGTTGCCGCATTGTGGGCGTAAGGTGCTGGAGAAACCGGGCGTCTTCGCGATGAAAGACGTGTCGTCGGAGTGTGAGGGTTGCCCTCTGGTAAAAGAGTATGCTGGCAGAGGTGCTATGAGCATCAGGTTGGAATACGGCGGTAAGTTGTATGGGCTGATGACTGTCTCTACCCCCCCTGGCAGAGTTGCGGAAAAAGAAGAACATGGCTTGTTTGAAGAGATTGCCGAAGATATCGCTTTTGCCCTCCACAGCATGGAACAGAAACAGGAGCGCAAGAAGGCAGAGGAGGAACTGAGTAAGACCCAGACCCAGCTATCCAGTGCCGTGCAGATGGCGCATCTCGGACCATGGGAATATGATGCAATAAACGACTTGTTTATTTTCAATGATGCCTTTTATGAGATGTTCCACACCACCGCTGAGGAAGTTGGCGGATATACCATGTCATCCGCCGAATACGCAAGGCGTTTTGTCCATCCCGAGGATGCATATCTTGTTGGCGAGGAAGTCCGCAAAGCCCTCCAAGCCGATGACCCCAATTTCAGCAGCCAGCTCGACCATCGAATTATTTACGCAGATGGTAAGGTTGGATATATTTCCGTGCGCTTTTTCATCGTCAAAGATGAAACTGGAAGAACAGTCAGGGCTCACGGAGTAAACCAGGACATCACCGAGCGCAAGCAAGCAGAGGAGGCGCTGCAAACTGAGAGGAATAAGCTGCAATCACTAATAGACGCCATGGAAGACACTCTCACCATACAAGATACAGAATATAACATTATTTATCAGAATGAGCCGTCGAAGATAGCTTCTGGTGGCGACCACCTGGGGCAGAAGTGCTACCGGGTCTATGAAGGCAGAAAAAGTATCTGTGAAGGCTGTCCGGTAGAAAAAGCATTTAAGGATGGTAAGTCACACACCGCGGAGAGGAAGACGACAATCGCAGGGAAGGTTGCCTTCTGGGAGAATACGGCTAATCCCATTAGAGACGCCGGGGGAAGGATTGTTTCCTGTCTTGAGGTTACCAGAGACATTACCGAGCGCAAGAAGCAGGAACAGGCGCTGGCTGATGAATTGACTCAGCGCCGTCTCCTGATCGACAAGTCCCTGGACGGGATAGTCGTCCTTGATGTCGACGCCAGGGTAGTGGAGGCTAACCAGCGCTTTGCCGAGATGCTGGGCTACACCCTGGAGGAGGTCCGTGAGCTGCACACCTGGGACTGGGACAAAAATTTTACACCCGAGAAACTACTGGAGATGGGACGGAATGTTGACGAGAAGGGTTTACACTTAGAGACAAAGCACACCCGCAAAGATGGTTCGGTCTTTGACGTTGATATCAGTATCAGTGGGATCATGTGTGGGGGGCAAAAGCTGATCTTTTGCATCGACCGTGACATCACCGAGCGCAAGCAAGCAGCGGAAGCGCTTCAAATAGAGAGGAATAAGCTGCAATCGGTAATAAATGCCATGACTGATGCCCTCACTATACAGGATAGAGAATATAACATTATTTATCAGAATGAACCCTCAAGAAAAAGTACTGGCGGTGACCGCGTGGGGGAGAAATGCTACCGGGTCTACGAAGGTAGAGACAAGCTGTGTGATGGGTGCCCGGTAGAAAAGGCATTTAAGGATGGTAAGCCCCACACCACGGAGAGGCAGCGGGTACTGCCCTCGGGGAAGCTCTCCTTCTGGGAGAATACTGCTAACCCCATCAGAGATGCCAAAGGAGAGGTTGTTAGCTGCCTTGAGATTGGACGTAATATCACCGAGCGCAGGAATCAAGAGCAGGCGCTGGCTGATGAGTTGACGCGGCGCCGTCTCCTCGTTGACCAGTCCCTGGACGGGATAGTCGTCCTCGATGAGAACGACAAGGTTTATGAGGCCAACCAGCGCTTTGCCGAGATGCTGGGCTATACCCCTGAGGAAATCCGTGAGCTCCATACCTGGGACTGGGAGAAAAATTATTCCCGCGAGCAAATACATGAGCTGGGGAGGAAGGCTGACGAGAAAGGTTTCCTCCTGGAGACAACGCACACCCGCAAGGATGGCTCCGCCATTGACGTTGATATCAGTATTAACGCCGCTATGTTCGGGGGGCAGAAGCTAATCTTCTGCGCCTGTCGGGACGTTACCGAGCGCAAGAAGGCGGAGCAGGCACTGGCTGATGAATTGACGCGGCGCCGTCTCCTCATTGACCAGTCCCTGGACGGGATAGTCGTCCTTGATGTCGACGCCAAGGTAGTAGAGGCCAACCAGAGCTTTGCCGAGATGCTGGGCTATACCCTCGAGGAAGTCCGTGAGCTCCATACCTGGGACTGGGATAAAAATTTTTCCCGCAAGAAAATACTGGAGATGGGGCAGAATGTTGACGAGAAAGGTCTCCACGTGGGGACAAAGCACACTCGCAAGGACGGCTCGGTCATTGACGTTGATATCAGTATCAACGGGGCTATGCTCGGGGAACAGAAGCTTATCTTCTGTGTATCCCGGGACATCACCGAGCACAAGCGGGCAGAGGAAGCGCTCAAGCTGGCAGCCGAGGAATGGAGGGGAACCTTTGATTCCATCGGCGATGCTATCTCTATTCATGACAGGGACTTCCGGATTCTGCGGGCAAACAAGGCATTTGCCGACATTTTTCAGATGAGACCCGATCAAATCATCGGTAGGCACTGCTATGAGCTACACAAGGGGGGAAAACCCGTATCAGCCTGTCCTCATAAGCGGACGCTGGCTACCGGGAAACCTGCGGAGGCAGAGTTCTACGAATCCCATCTGAGAAAATACCTCCATGAGTCAACATCACCGATTTTCGATGAGAAAGGTGAGGTCGTCGGCACTATACATATTACCAGAGACATTACTGAGCAAAAGCAACAAAATGAGCGGCTTATGATGGCTGACCGGCTAGCTTCCATTGGCGAACTGGCAGCCGGCACCGCCCACGAACTTAACAACCCGCTCACGAGCGTCCTCGGTTTCTCCCAGTTGGTCATGGAGAAGGATATCCCTGACGACATCCGTGAAGACCTGAAGCTTATCTACAACGAGGCTCAGCGGGCTGCCAATGTAACGAAGAATCTCCTTACATTTGGCCGAAAGCACGCACCCATGAAGCAGCCTACCCAGATAAATAACATTATTGAGGACGTGCTGAAATTACGTGCCTATGAGCACAAAATAAATAATATCGAGGTAAAGAGACAGCTTGCTCCTGACCTTCCCGAAATCATGGTTGACTATTTTCAGATGCAACAGGTTTTCCTTAACATTATTATCAACGCCGAATATTCTATGACTGAGGCACATAAGAGAGGGACCCTGACTATTACCACCAAAAAACAGAACAGTACCGTGATGATTTCAATCACTGATGACGGCCCGGGTATCCCAAGGGAAAACCTGAGCCGGATATTCAACCCCTTCTTCACTACCAAAGAAGCAGGCAAGGGAACCGGGCTTGGTTTAAGCATCTGCCATGGGATAGTGTCCGAGCACGGCGGGCAGATATATGCGAGGAGCCAGCCAGGTAAAGGAGCCACTATTGTTATCGAACTGCCCACTAACAATCACTGACCATGTCAGGGGAACGCCATGAAACAGGCTAACGCCAACGAGAAAAGCATTGAGGGTATGCTTGACCAGCAAGAAACATTGCTTATCGTTGATGATGAAGCTGCAATCAGAAGGGTCCTTTTCCAGAAATTATCAAGAGAAGGCCACCAGTGCGAGGAAGCAGATTCTGCTGAGCAAGTCCTGAACACGCTGGCAACCAGTCCAATTGCTCTGGTTATTCTGGATATAAAGATGCCCGGTAAATCAGGAATCGAACTCCTCCCGGAAATAAAGTCAGGCTACCCTGACACGGAGGTTATTATGGCTACGGCTGTTACTGATATTAATGTTGCCATTCAATGCCTGAAGCAGGGGGCTGATGATTACCTCTGCAAGCCTTTCAACCTGGAGGAGGTTTCCCTGGCTGTCCAAAGAGCTCTCGAGAAAAGGCATCTAAAGCTCGAGATCAGGGAATACCAGCAATTCCTGGAGGACAAGGTTGAGGAGCAGACGGGAGAGATTAGAAAACTTTTCCTCGGCGCTATTGAGGCACTGGTATTTGCCCTCGAAGCTAAGGACAAGTACACTGGTGGACATTCCCGCCGGGTGACCGAGATAGCATTAGCTTTAGGCAATGAACTTGGGCTGTCGGCAGGGGATATGGAAGACTTGCGCTGGGGAAGTTTACTCCACGATGTCGGGAAGATTGCAATTGACCAGCGCGTCCAGAATAAGCCCGGCAAGCTGACAGACGAAGAGTACGAGCACATTATGACTCACGCTCGTATCGGCGCTGACATTGTGCGGCCGATAGTGAATGAAAAAATAATCGAGATAATTGAGCACCACCATGACCATTATGACGGCAGTGGGCTTCATCAGGTTATAGTGGGCAATGACATACCGCTGGGGGCCAGAATCCTGGCTGTAGCCGATTCCTTTGATGCCATGACATCCGACCGACCGTATCGGCCGGCAATGTCCAACACGAAAGCTATAGACGAAATTAAGCGCTGCACTGGCACTCAGTTCGACCCAGATGTCGTCACCGCACTCCTTAAAACAAAAAAAACCGAAATGGCGATGAAATAGGCTCAAAGCCTTCAAAGCCTCCTAGATGCTCAGGATACTAACAGTATTCTTTGAATTTTACCGCGCATCCTTTGCCTTCCAGCCCCTGCCACTCTAAGCGACGGACACTGCCTCTTCACTCATCATGCCAGGTAGAATTGTTGCTTTAGCATCTTGACACATAAGCTGACTCATGGTGATAATTGTGATGTCATGGCAGGTAGCTTAGACGAAGATGTAGAGAAATTAAGACAAAGCCTTAATGGCTTACCTCAACCCCAGGTAGAACCTCCGCTTATAGTGGTCAGTGGCTTGCCAGGCACGGGTAAGTCTTTTTTCTGCTGTAAGCTAGCTGAAAAGTTGTCCTTTCTCATCTTAGCAAGCGATACTTTGCGAAAAATCCTGTTCCCTTCCCCCCAGTATAAGGAAAGTGAAAATAAGCGGCTTTTCTCTGCTTGCCATGTTCTCACCGAAGAGCTTTTAAGGAAGGGAATACCTATCATCTTTGATGCCACAAACCTGTTGGAGCACCATCGAGAATATTTCTACCGCGCTGCAGAAAGAGCAAGGGCAAAGCTCATCCTGGTCTGGGTTGAAGCTCCCACCAAGGTGGTGCGGCAACGCCTTCTGACCCGAGGAAAAGCAGCTATGCCTCAGAATGACTCGGAAGCCGGTTGGGAAGTGTATAATAAAATGAAGCCTCGAAGGGAAAAAATTTCTCGCAATCACCTTGTTGTTGATACCTCGCAGGATATTGCTGCCGTAATCGATAAGATTGTGCGAGCAACAAAGAGATAAGAGCAAAATTTCCTTTATTGACCTCTGATCTAGTTCAGATGGATTAGTGACACACAAGTTATGAAAGGACGCTATAATGGCGGCGCTATGAATGTTTACAGCAAAGTTCCGGGATATGGGCACCTGGCAAGTATCGCAGTGCTATCAAAGAGAGCCAGGCAAAGACTT